>Ga0123519_10000274_pt1 | contig 89400 bp, 122 predicted proteins | sample YelNatPaOPRAMG02_FD_87396 | JGI IMG/M metagenome (GOLD analysis project Ga0123519, IMG submission 87396) | Hot spring microbial communities from Yellowstone National Park - Yellowstone National Park OP-RAMG-02 (version 2) | ecosystem: Environmental > Aquatic > Thermal springs > Hot (42-90C) ...
AACTTTCCAAAAAGAAGACTTTGAACAAAAAAGGGTAAGAGTTTTAAATGAGCTTTCACTTGCAATTGAAGAAGCAAAAGCTCAAGGAAAATACAAATGTTGTATTGAACCACCATGTAAAATGTGTTATCTTGGGGATTGGATATGGAAGGATGGAAGTTGCTATTGCGATGATATGATTATAAAAGGAGAATTCGATAAAGTATGTCCTGAATGTAAGAGAGGAATAGAAGAAGGTAAATGTAAGTCAACTGATGAAACAAGGTGTAAAGCATGAAGAAATTAATAATTCCAATCTCTGGTATGCACTGTGCCTCTTGTGCACAAAAAATAGAGTCAACTCTCAAAAAATTAGATGGAGTTGTTAATGCAAATGTTAATTTCGCAACAGAAAAAGCAACTGTAGAATTTGACGAAAATGTAATCGATGAAAATGAAATTTATAATGCTATCGAACAATTAGGATACAAAGTTATTAAAGAAATTGATCGTGAAGCAAAAGAATTTGTGGATAAGGAAAAAGAGGAAAGGGAAAGAGAGATTAGAAATCTGAGGACATTATTTATACTTTCTTCAATTCTCTCGATACCAATTTTTATTTTATCATTTCCTGAATGGTTCAAGATAGTATTCCCTTATCAAAATATTGTCCTATTAATTCTTGCAACACCTGTTCAATTTTTTGTTGGTTTCAGATTTTATAAAGGTGCTTTTTTCGCACTAAAGACAAAAACTGTGAACATGGATACATTAATTGCAGTTGGCACTTCCGCTGCTTACTTCTATAGTTTTTTAGTAACTTTAATACCAACGTTTGGGAATTATGTATATTTTGATACTTCTGCAATTATAATCACTTTTGTTATTCTTGGGAGATGGCTTGAAGCAATAACAAAAGGTAAAACATCGGAAGCGATTAAAAAACTAATTGGTTTGCAACCAAAAACAGCAACAGTTATTAGAAATGGTAGAGAGCTACAAATTCCAATAAAAGAGGTTGTTGTTGGTGATATTGTTGTGGTAAAGCCTGGGCAGAAAATACCTGTTGATGGGATAGTAGTGGGAGGTTTCTCTTCGGTTGACGAATCCATGATTACAGGCGAAAGTATTCCTGTAGAAAAGAAAAGGGGTGATACAGTAATAGGAGGAACGGTTAATAAACATGGCTCATTCAAGTTCAAAGCAACAAAAGTTGGCAAGGATACTGTTCTTAGTCAAATAATAAAATTAGTAGAGGAGGCTCAGGGAAGCAAAGCACCGATACAAAGATTGGCAGATAAGGTTAGTAGTTATTTTGTTCCGACAGTTATTCTTATTGCAATTGTATCTTTTTCATTATGGTATCTTGTTTTAGGTCAAAGCCTCATTTTTTCACTCAGTATTTTTATAGCAGTTCTAATTATAGCGTGCCCATGTGCTTTAGGATTAGCAACGCCCACAGCAATAATGGTGGGTACTGGAAAAGGTGCAGAAAATGGGATATTGATTAAGAATGCAGAAGCGTTGGAAAACATTCATAAATTAACGACAATTGTTTTTGACAAGACAGGAACATTGACAAAAGGAAAACCAAGCGTTACCGACATTTTAGCAGATAAATTAGACAAAAAAGAAATTTTAAAATATGGAGCGATTGCAGAAAAAAATTCAGAACATCCACTTGCAGAGGCTATAATTAACAAAGCAAAAGAAGAGAAATTGAAAATCTCAGATCCCGAATTCTTCGAAGCAATTCCTGGACATGGCATTTTAGCAAAATACAATGGAAAAACTATACTTTTCGGTAACAGGAATTTAATGAAAAAATACAAAATAAAAGTTGAAGGGCTTGAGGGAAAGATAAGAACTTTAGAAAATGAAGGAAAAACTGTCATGATTCTTGCACTAAATAAAAAAATTATTGGTTTAATAGCTGTTGCAGATACATTAAAAGAATTCTCAAAAGAAGCTATAGAGAAATTACATGAAATGGGCAAAGAGATTATTATGATTACAGGAGATAACAAGAGAACGACTAATGCAATAGCCAAACAATTAGGTATAGATTATGTTTTAGCAGAAGTTTTACCAGAAGAGAAAGAAAAAGAGATTGAAAAATTACAGAAAAAAAATAAAATTGTAGCAATGGTTGGAGATGGTATCAACGATGCACCTGCATTGGCAAAAGCCGACATCGGAATTGCAATTGGTGCGGGCACTGATATTGCTTTAGAAACTGGTCAGGTTGTCTTAATAAAAAATGATCTTAGAGATGTTATTAAAGCTATAGAGTTAAGTAACTACACAATTAAGAAAATAAAACAAAATCTTTTTTGGGCATTTTTCTATAATTCTGTTAGCATACCAATAGCAGCTGGTTTATTGTACCCTTTCACAGGTTTTCTACTCAATCCAATGATAGCGGCTGTCGCAATGGCTTTTAGTTCTGTTTCCATTGTTTTAAATTCGTTATTAATGAAAGGATATAAACCTAAGTTAAGATAAAAAGCAGTTTAGGCAAAAAATTAATACTCAAGCAAGAAATCATCGGGCTTTAGCCCGTTGATGAATTACTTGCAAAACACTTTTTATAACAGAAGTATGTTCGTGAACAGCAGTTGCAATTAGATTACTTGAACAATAAGAAACAGCGGGCTTTAGTCCGCAGAGGACATCATTTTTCTTTTCAATCTTGCTATGACAGATTCAACTCTAGAACGAATGCCATCGCTAAAGACATAATGCTGTATTCCCATATTCTGTAATGCATATGGATACCAAGTTCCACCATCAGTAATGACAACACTCGGTATTCTACCATATATCTTTCTCATCTCTCTGAAGAAAAACAATACTACTAAACTACTTCTAGAGAATGGAAGTTTCATATACAATATTGACATATCATATGGGTTGATAGCTACACATAGATATCCGCATCTATTTCCAATCTTGATTTCTGTTTCATCAACTATGATTATTTCTGGCAATTTTTGCTTTCTGAACAATGAAGATTTCAATTTTCTTCCTATTTTGTGATTCCATTTCCATACAGCTACGTGACTGACTATAGCTTCTAATGGTTGTAAAATAATTGCTGTTTTTCTTAGAGACAATCCTAGTATGTAGCAGTAAATGCCGTATAGTATTAGCTCAACAGGTGTTCTTTCTTTTTTTACTAAACCTAATTGTTTTAGTTTTGATTTTATGTCTTCAAAGACATTTAACATAAAAATATTGTATTGAAATTTGCTTAAGTTAACATTCCCGACGCCAAGGTAGGGATTTGAACCCTAAAGGGCAAAGCCCGCCGGATTTCCTTCGGTCCACCTCCTTGCCATCATAAAATCAGGGTCAAGCCATCTTCCACATCGGAGTCGACTCAAGTCCGGTGCATTACCTGATTCTGCCACCTTGGCATATATTAACTAATATGGAAATAAAGAATAAAACAATTTTAAATGTATTCCTAACGACTTAAATTTCATGAGTTCAAGCTTTGTGAAATTCGATGAAGAGAGATTAAAAAAATATAAAAAGGCTGGATACAGAATAGTTGGGAAAAACAAACATACAGGTGTGGAAATATGCAGATGGACGAAATCAGCTTTGAGAAATAAAAGAAGATGTTATAAGCAAATTTATGGTGTTTACGCAGAATATTGCCTTCAGTGCAGCCCCAGTTTAGATTTTTGTAATTTTAGCTGCGAATGGTGTTGGAGAAGTTTTGGAAAAGACAGATTTAAATCAGAAGGTAAATGGGATCGACCAGAAATTTTGATAGACGAAATGATAAAAGCGCAAAAAAATCTCATTTCTGGATTTGGTGGAAACGAAAAAACAAACAGATCAGTTTGGGAAAAAGCAAATGATCCTGCACATGTGGCTATAAGTTTAGATGGTGAACCTTGTCTTTATCCATATTTACCTGAGTTGGTGAAGCAATTGAAAGAAAGAAAGAAAACTGTTTTTATTGTTAGCAATGGAACGTTGCCTCAAATGATAAAAAGATTGATAGATGAAAACGCTGAGCCGACAAACATTTACATAAGTGTTTATGCAACCAATGAAGGTGATTATAAAAAATTTACTCACTCATTTATTCCTAAACCACTAGAACGCGTAAAAGAAAGTTTGCGATTGTTTAAAAAATTTAAAGAAGCAAGAACTGTTTTTAGAATGACTTTAGTCAAAGATTTGAATTTAAAAGATGCAAAAGGCTATTCTGAATTGATAAAAATTTCTCAACCGCATTTTGTTGAGTTGAAAGGTTATTCTCATTTAGGCGAATCAAAGTTCAGATTAAAAAGAGAAAACATGCCGTCTCTGAATGAGTTGGAAGACTTCGCAAAACAAATAGCTAAAGAGAGTGGTTATATTATAAAAGCAAGAGATAAAGTGAGCAGAGTGATAATATTGGTTAAAGATGATGAAACTTGGGAATGGAGTTTGAAAAAAATAGAAGAGCAAAATATGATGCTTGGAAGGATAGATGATTTGAATTATCTAAAATGCGAAGGTGTGATTGATTTTTAAAGCTTTAATTTGTGTTTAAAATTTTCTTTTTCTGCTTTCTGCAATTGCCAAGCATCCTCTATCAGCATATCTGGAACGTCGCCATCTAAGACTGGATATGCCAATTTACATTTGTTGCATACTATGAACATTCCTTTTTCTTTCACATCCCCTTTGCATTTAGGACAAGCGAGGATTTCAAGCAAATCTTTTTTAACCGGCATTTAAATCAACTTTATTAAATATGAAACAATAGAATTTAAATTTATTTTGAAAATAAAAATGTTTACTAAATTTTATAGAAATTATTAAAAGAAATGAATACGCAAAATATAAATTAAATATTTTTTAACGTTGAACAATATGAAAAGTTTATCTGAAGAAAAATTTTTTTCAGGAATGAAAAATAAAAGTTGGCAATATTACATAAAACATAGTATAACAACAGCTGAAGAAATTGCTGAACTTACTGGCGCTAACAAAGAAGAAATACAAAAAGTTATAGATGTTTTTCCTGCCAGAATAAACCCTTATTATTTTAGTTTGGATAAAACAATGGATGGTCCCATTTGGAAACAATGCGTTCCTGATGTAAAAGAATTAAGCAAAATTGGCTTCGTCGATCCTCTAAATGAAGATGAAATGAAACATGGTTGCGTAATTCATCGTTATCCGACAAAATGTTTGTTTCTCGCTTCTAATCAGTGCGCAAATTATTGTAGATTTTGTACAAGAAAAAGAAGAGTTGGTGATTTGAAAAAAAACATTAGCAGAGAGGAATTTTCTCAAGGAATTGATTATATTGAAGAAACAAAATCAATAAAAGATGTTTTGATTTCTGGCGGCGATCCTTTAATGTTATCAACAATTGCTTTAGAAAAAATAATAAAAAGTTTGATGGAAATAGATCATGTCAAAATTTTAAGAATCGGTTCTAGAATTCCATGTACATTGCCACAAAGAATAAATCAAGATAAAAAGTTGGTTTCCATGCTAAGAAAAATGTCATCAATAAAACCAATTTATCTAAACACTCACTTCAATCATCCCAAAGAAATAACACCTGAATCTTCTGCTGCTTGTTTAGCTTTAGCCAATGCAGGTATACCTCTTGGTAACCAAAGTGTTTTTCTAAGAGGTGTTAATGATAATTATGAAACGATGCTTGAATTGGTTGAAAAGCTTATTGAGATAAAAGTTAAACCATACTATGTTTATTTTCCTGATTTGGCTGTTGGTACAGAACACTTTAGAATAAGAGTTGAAAAAGGAATGGAAATAATTAACAAATTAAGAGGCCGTACAAGTGGTTTTGCTATACCGACGTTGGTGATAGATGCGCCGGGAGGTTTGGGTAAAACTCATGTGATAAAAGATAATATAATAGAGATGAATGACAAAGAAGTTGTGATGAGAAATTATCAAGGCAAAATATTTAGTTATCCTCAACCCGTGGACTTAATCTGAAATTATTCTATCGGTCTTTATTATAGCTGATTTATAATTTTTGTCTAAATCAAATTTAGCAACACCTATTCCCACTAGTTTATTACCACACATAAGCGCGATTCTTTCTTTTGTTTTTATTTCTTTATCGCACTTTTCAATCCAATCTGAAAATATTGGCGAGCCATGAAGAACTTTTTTTAAATAGCTATTTTTTATATAAACTTTTTTTATGTGATCAATGGCTTCTTCAATTTTGACAAAACATTTTTCTTTTTTTTCTTCCACCTCTTTTAGCGTATATGCGTTTTCTAAAGAAAAATTTCCAATTCTAATTCTTTTCAATTCCTTCAAATGAGCTCCTTTTATTCTTTTCCCAATGTCGTCTACTAATTTTCTTATATAAGTTCCGGCTTGAACTTTTGTTCTAAATTTTACTTCCTTTCCTTTTTTTTCGATTATATCAAAATAGTAAATCATTCTTTTTCTCAGTTTTCTCGCAACTCTTGATTTTAATGGTGGCAATTGCGTTATTTTACCAACAAATTCTTTAGAAATTATTTGATTCAAGATTTCTATGTCAACATCTTTATGTAAATACATTACACCTTCATATTCCTTGTCTAAATTTTCAAATAAACACATTGCTTTGTTTGCATTATCTATTCCTATTAAAAGAAGACCTGTTGCGTTAGCATCAAGAGTTCCTGAATGACCAACTTTTTTACAATTCAAAATACTTTTTATTTTATCACAAACTTCTCTTGACGTCATTTTTTTTGGTTTGTCAACAAAAATTATATATGTCATCAGTTATCTAAAAAATAATTTGAAATAAAAATATAAAAGAAGGGTGATTATTTCTTCTCACTCTTCTTTTTAGGTGCTTTCGCTTTTTGTTTCTTTTCTTCTTTTTCTACTTTTTTTTCTTTTATTTCCTTTTTTTCTTCTTTTGCTAATTTCTTCTTTGGTTTCTCTGCCTCTTTAACCACTTCAGGACTTGGTTTAGCCAGACCGAGTTTAGCCAATAAACCTGATTTTTCATATGCATCTATTACTTCTTTATCTCCTGCGTCTTCTTTTATTTTGAGAGAATATTGTGTTGGTTCTAAATGCTCAACATTGCATCTTCTTCTTTTTATTCCTGTCAAAACTCTTGGTCCTGTAACCAGAACGAAATTTTCATCCATTGACTTCAAAATAACACAATAACGTCCTGCCTCTCTGCCTGCAGTTTTTACACAAACTCTTCCAACTTCAAGTGTCGCCACTTTCAATCACCTCAAATTTACAATTACTTATATTACCAAGAATTTTAGGTATTAAAAGATTTTTGTTACTCTTTTTTTTCAATATATTAAACAATTTTGCATAATTGTTTCATATAAATCATCAATTTTTCCAAAAGTTTCATGCTTGTTTTTCGACAAAATTATCTTTTAAAAGATTAATGAAAAAACTTGCAGGTTTATATTCACCATAATATCTGTAATAATTTGGTTTTAATTGAATTTTTGAAATTATTCTATTCGTAATTAGATCAATATCTTCTTTATCTGGTTTCCAATCTCCTTTATTTTCCTTTCTGAATAGACTAAGATTGATGGATTTTTTTGCTTTAAAACCTCTTATTTTCATTTCTGACTTCAAAATTTCGTGTCTTTTTTTAAGATAAATCAATTTGTCTTTGAAAAATTTCATATGGCCTTTGCCCAAACAATATTTTTTTGGAATATCTTTTAATTCGGGGTACTTTCTAATATATTCTATTAACATTAAGATTTCATTATATTCTGCTATTAAATGTTGATCTGAAAGTTTTTTTGGATTAACTAGATTTATTCTAACCATAATATAACAATTTTGGATGAATACATAAAATAAGTTGCTCGTTTAATTGTTTGAGACTCTTTTTACATTTACAATTAGTTGTTGTATAAAATTAGATGATTTATTACTTTATATGACAAAATTTCATTGGTTATTAAGATTATGTTTAATTTACCAAGAAATGGTGGTTTTGTCTTAATATATTAAATTGCCTTCCTTATACACTTTAATATTAAAATCAATATAATAGATAATATGCTAAGAAAAGGTGTCTCTCCTCTAATTGCTACTGTATTGCTGATAGCTTTCACTCTCTCTATCGCAGGTTTGCTTGGAGGTTGGTTGACTTCAATGACAAAAACGCAAACAGAAAATATAGATCAAAGTTCTAGAGAAGTAATAAACTGCACTAACACTCACTTTGATATTTTCCAGGTTATGTGCAAAAATTCTACACCAAGCGAGCAAAATACTATAAGAATAGCAATAACAAACATGGGCGTCAATAGTTTGTATGATTTCTCGACTTATGTTCAAATTGGTGGGGAGCTATACATAAACAACACTGGAGGCCCCAACTCAACAAATCCTTTGTTGCCAGGAGAACAGACAATACTTGTTTATGGGTGTGATCAAACAAAAATTTGCCCAGATAACGCGGTAATAACTAGAGTCAGAGTCAGTTCTTCTTTATGCCCTTCTATGTGGTCTGAAAAGACTTTGTCAGTTACTTGCACTTAGCCTTTCTTTATATCTTTGCTTAATTTCAATATCGTTTTTCCCAGTAGTTCGTACTTATCATTTAGCTTATTGTCCAACTCTAATATTTTCTTGGCCAATTCTCTATATCTACCCTCCTGTTCTTGCTTGTACTTTTCATGCTCCATCTCTAGATTGAAAAGTTTCATCATAAGTTGTGTTTGTTCTTCTTTCAATTTCTGAATTTCTTTTTGCAAAGGTGTAAAGTCAATTCTGCTTATATGTTTTTCAATCCTTTCTAGCGTTTCATTTTTCTTTTTCTTCTGATAGAAAGCAATCAAAACTAAAGTTGAAAGAAATAAAATTATCAATATTAACATAGCTAGTAAGATTGTTTCGATAGACATGTATTACTGAATGAAAGAAAAGGATTAAAACTTAATGGAGTTTGTTATCATACACGCCAGCGTCAATCTCTTTCAATATCTCTTTTGGTGACTTTCCTTCTATTGTTAAAGGCATGCTGACACAAGAAGCTACTATTTCCTTAACAGCACTTTTCAATGTTTTAGATAGCATTCCGCTTTGTTTCATCTTTGCAATTTTTATGCACTGATCTATTGTTAGATTGCCTGCTATTTTTACTTGCTCAGGTTGAGGTTTCTCGGCTGGTTCTTCAGTTTCTTTTTTTACCTTTTTATCATCCTTTTTTTTTGTTTCTTTTTTTTCTGTAGTTTCCTCAGAAGCTTTTTTCTTAGAACCACTACTTCCTATTCTGTCAAGTCCAAGTTCTTTTTTGATTAAAGACGAAACAGGAGGAACGCCGACTTTGATTGTATATTCTTTCGTTTCAGTATCTATTATAACTTTGACAGGAACGTTCATTTTCTTGTATTCTTTTGTCTCTTCGTTTATTTTTTGGAAAATTTCACCCATGTTTAGCTTGTACTGAGAGAATTTTGGTGCTGTGGCTGGACCTGGCTTGGCGTTTCCACCTTCAACCATCAATTCAATAGTCTCCTTACTCATTGCTACTCGCCTGCTTTTGGACAACTGTGACAAGTTCAGCATTAACGGTGACCGGTATTGGAACTGTTACTTCAATCAGCTCAATCGTCACCTCATTTTTGTCTTTATCATATCTCGTTATTTTTCCTTTTTCACCTTTAAAAGGACCGCCTATTACTTCTACTATATCTCCTTCTTTTATCTCTATTTCCTTTTTCTTTACCTCTATCAACTTCTTTATTTGGTTTATATCAACAGGATCTTTCAAAATACCACGAGCGTGAGGTATTTCTCTTATGACATCTTGTATATCTTTCAGTTCGCCTTCAACAAATATATAGCCTTTAATCTCTTCTGGATGAACAAAAGCTTTGATGTTAAGGGAGTTTACTTTGGCTTTGTTAGCCATTGCCTCCATAACCACATTTTCTCTCCCTATTATAGTTTTGACTGCATAAATCATCTCAAACACCAACTAAAACTGATACCATGTAAAACACAAATCCGATGGCACCAATGACTAGAAAACCTATGCCAACTATTCTCAAAATTTCTTTTACTTCTTTCGCTGTTGGTTTCCTAGCTACTTTTAGCACATTTACATGTTTCTTAATTGTTTCCTTTATGTTTATCATATAGTCACTTATAAGAATTGATTTTGTTATTAAAATTATTTATATTGATTCAATCGAGAAACTGAATCCCTAGTTCTTCTTCGATAGGACTTCTCTTCTTGGTTAGATATTTGTCTAATTTGGTAATTTCTTCTTTTGGCTTAGCTCCAGTAATTATTAGCATCACTCTCAAAGAATCGCCCAAATCAGGATCTATCATTGCACCCCAGATTATTTTCGCGTCTTCAGCCAGTCTGCCTGAGACTGCTTCAACAACTTCTTGCGCTTCTTTTATTGTTATGTCTGGTCCGCCTGTGACATTTATCAACGCTCCAGAGGCTCCATCTATATCCAAATCTAGCAAAGGACTGGCTAAAGCTTTCTCAACTGACTCGATTGATCTATCCTCGCTGTCAGATTCTCCCATTCCTATCATAGCCATTCCACCACTTCTCATTACTGCTTTGACATCAGCTAAATCTAAGTTAATCAATCCGGGTTTTGTTATCAATTCTGCTATACCTTTGACAGAGTTTACTAGTATTTCATCAGCAACTTTGAAAGCTGTTGTTAAACTAACATCGGGAACTATTTGTAAAAGTTTGTCATTGGGTATTACTATGATTGTATCAACAACCCTTTTCAAATTTTCCAAACCTTCTCTAGCGTTTCTCATTCTGACTTGCCCTTCCATTGCAAATGGTAAGGTGACAACACCTATTGTTAAAGCGCCTAATTTTTGAGCGGTTTCTGCAATTATTGGTGCTGAACCAGTACCTGTTCCGCCACCGAGACCGCATGTTACAAAAACCATGTCGCTGCCTTCTAACATCTTTATTATATCTTGCTTGCTTTCTTTTGCAGCTTCTGCTCCTATCTTTGGATCTCCGCCTGCACCCAGTCCTCCTGTTAACTCTTTACCTATAAGAACCTTGTTATCGGCATCTGAAAAAAGCAAATCTTGGGCATCTGTATTTACAGCGATAGTGTAAACACCTTCTATTCCTATTTGCATCATTCTTGTAACTGTGTTGTTTCCAGCACCACCGCAACCAACAACTTTTATATGAGCTTTCTTTTCTTCTAGAAGTTTTTTCAGTTCTTCATCTACTTTACTTTCTTTTCTCATTGTTTTTCTCATAAATGGTTGTATTGCCATTAATTCACCAAGTTGTCATTTTTTAGTTATCACAACTATTAAATCTATGTAGGTTAAGCTTAAATGCTTTTATCTACCGCCTTCTTAGATATAAATAAAAGCAACCTCCTAATAAAGATGCGCCTCCAGTTAAAGATAAGAATCCTATGAAACTGTCTCCATAAGCAAAGGTTAGCATGCCTGTTATAAAAGCAAGCGCACCGATAAATGATAGAAAAGCAAGCGCTGAATAATAGACAAAAGGCATTGTTCTTCTGAAATCGTCGTAAATATCAGGTCTGTTTCTCTGCATAAAAATTATAATATCAGTTAAATTTTTATTCAAATTCTTGTATAAATCTTACTTTCTTTATATCCTTTATCCATTTCTTTATAGCTTCAAAAATTTCCTTCTCTGTATCTGTGTGTATAGAATTGCTCAATTTTATATCTGCACATCCTTCGCTTATTTGAACATTTATGTTTTCATCTGGTTTGATAAAAAGCTCTACTATCGCTTTTACTTTGTCTTCATTTTTCTTTATTTCATCTTTTATCTCCAATTCATATTCCAATTCTTTTCCTGCTAATGGATGATTAAAATCGACTTTCACCCTGCCTCCTGAAACTGACAAAACACGACCTCTTAAATTGTTTATAGTAACAGGCATTCCTGGATATGGATCGATGTTTTGTTTCTTGAATTCTGCTATTGAAATCAACTTTATTAGTTTCTCGCTTCTTTCACCAAATCCGTTTTCTGGTTTTACTACTATTTTTTTCTTATCTCCCACTTTCATCTTTTTTATTTCTTCTTCTAACCCTTTTATGATGAAGTGGCTTCCTACTATAACTGGAATTGGTTTATAAATGAAGTTTGGGTTGTATAATCCGTTTTCTTTAGCTATCTCTTCTTTAGTTAGATCAAATATTTCTCCACTCTCTTTTATTCTACCTACAAAATCTAATAGTACAAAGTCTCCGTCATTCATTTCAATCTCTTGATTATTGGTAGAAATAACTTTAATAGATTTTCGTAAAGTTTAATTGAATTGGTAATTGAAGAAATTTACTATTAAATAGACTAATTTTACAAATATTCATCAAAAATATTTTCAAAGTTTTTCTATAAAATTTCTTCAAAACCAATAAAAATTTAATAAACAAAAATGTTTTATGCAAATAAAATCGATGTGTCAAATTTGCGGAAAGATTAGCTATTCGTTGGAATCGTGTAACTTCTGCGGAACAATAGCATGTAGTAACTGTATTGATCGAAAGTTAGGTATATGCAAAAAATGTGCTGTTGGCATTAAAAGATGAATTAAAATTCCATCAAAGTATCTACTATTTTTTCAACTTTGTCTTTCTCTTCTGCTGTCTTTGGTTTTAGCATTTCTCTTGCTTTTTCTCTCAAAGCTTCTCTCTTAGCAGCTTCTCCCAATTCAGCCATTGCTTTCAAAGCACCCTCTAGTCTTTCTATTCTAGATTCAATTTTTCTCTGGTTTTTGAAAACTTCTGCAAGAGCGCACCACAGCTGAGCGACTTTAACATCATCAGCTTGCATGTATGCACATCTGTTTCTCTTTGCAATTTCTATCAATTCCGCCATATCTACTTTAATGTCATCGCACAAATCTTCTTTCCAATCTTTTTCTTCTCCAAAAAGCACCATTTAATTTCACCTACCAATTTTCTTTATATTAAAGTTTAAATACTTAACGGTAGTGACAGAATTATCTATAATGACTAAAATGTTCTACTTTTCTCAGCTCTAAAATACCAAATATAAGAATGGTTGTAAATATAGCTGATATATAAAAATCAGCCGCTATCGCAATACCTATTCCTGCTACAGCAAATATTGTAGCTGCTGTTGTCAGACCTATAACATGACCGCCAGAAGCAATTATAGTTCCTGCACCTAAGAAGCCAATACCAGTAACTATGTTAGCTGCCATTCTCAATGGATCAGAACTGCCTGAAGTATATATACTCACTAAAGTAATTAAACAAGCAGCTACACAAACTACCATATGTGTTCTCAGACCCGCTGGTCTGCGTGTTTTTTCTCTTTCAAAACCTACAATACCGCCTAATAAAGCTGCAAGCATTAGCTTTAGAATAAAAATCCACTCAGAGACCATAATTAATTATTGTTTCTTTATTAAATTAGTTTTATCAAAACAAACGAAAAACAAAAAAACAAATTTAATCTTTCCAAGCAATAATGCCCATTATCACAAGATTAACAATTGGTATTAGCATCAGCAATGAATACCATTCTGGTTTCTTTCTAGCTTCGCAGATTTTCCACCACCACCATGTTGTTATCCCAATTATTATTGCTGCTCCAACAAATGGAATGACACCGCCAGCTATTAACACAATTATTGTCCACCATGGAACTTTTGCTATTTTTGTCATAAGATAAAGATTTGCTATAGGTATCCATGCTAACCAAGGATCTTTTGTTCTTGTTTTTTTGGCTATTGTCATCAGCACTATTGCCGAATAGATATAAAGCCCAACAAGCAAAACAAAAATAAAACCTATTATTGCACCTAAAAATGCAAATGCTTCAAACAAACTTTCCACCTCTATTAAAATTAACATTCAGAAATTAAATAGAATTTTGTTTTCAAGGTAAGAAATCTTTTTTTTCCAATTTTTCTGGAAGATAAGTTTCTGACAAGAATTTGAGACCACGAGCTGACAAAGCTTCTATTTCTGCTTTGATTTTCTTTTGTAGCATTAGTTTTATTTCCCTTTTCCATTCTTTGTGGTTCATCCAAGGATATTCCAATAATTCTTTAGCTCTTTTCAAATCCTGCTCGGTTGCTTTTATTGTTGATTTTTCTAGCTTATAGTTTTCGATATCTGATATTGTCAACCCAATAAATCTAACTGAAGGTGTACCTAATTCATCAGAAGCGTGTGCTAAAGCCATACTGCCACTCTTAATAACAGAATATATATACCATCCATATGAATCACTATCAGTCATAACATATATTGGTAGTTCATGTTCTATAGCCAATCTTTTTATCAGTCTTCTTGTTCCTCTAGCAGGTTGCCCTCCTGTACCTATCAAAATGCAATTGTATTTTTTCCAAAATTTGTCTTCATGCAATCTTTCGAAGCCTGCGTTTTTCTCTATAACAAGTGCGAAATCTGCTTTGACTTTTTTGAATTGAATATCTTCAACGGCAGAGGGAATTGACCATCCACCACTACCAAGTTTAGACCAATCTATTTCGTCTCCTCTATCTTCAATAACAACATTTCCGGCAACAACACCTTTTCTATCTGCAATTAAATGCAACTGTTCTCTGAGAACATTAAGCGAAGTTTCCAAATCCACAATTAGAGGATCACTTTCAGACTGTTCGTCAAAAGTGTTTTCATCAGAGTCAGGTAGTGTTCTCTTTAAATTATAATACATGTCTCTTATGCTTGTGTGAATGTTTTCTTTGACTATGTTTCTACAAAAAGCCGCAACCAGTAAAGTTTGCATAAAACTTTTTGCTTGAGCAACATTGAAAAAATATCTTTTTGCTACTTTATCTCCTAATTTAAGTAATTTTGTTTTTTCATCAAAAACAATATTGGAAAGGCTACGTATTGGTATGTCTATACTCGGATTCTTGCTATTCTGAATATCACTCAAAACTTTCTTCCCTAGTTTCACTAATTTTTCTTCCACTTCTTTCCTCGACATTTTCTTCTACCTCTTCAATTTTAACTACTTTCTTTTCTATCATCTCAAATAATTTTTTCTGAATATTTTCATAGTTTTCATTTGTTAGCTCATGAATGGATTTAGCAACTTCTGGTATGTATCTTTCAAATATTTTTCTTCTTTTTCTTTGCATTTCTGCACGTCTTTTACCCGAAATGTGTCTATATAATCTTCTTCCTAACTCTTGTAATCCCAATTTTATTTCTTTTATTATTATTGGATATGATGCTATAGCCTGTTTGCTTTCTGAAACAAAAGGTACCCAAACCGATGCTAAATGAACTACAATAACAGCAGGGCCGTTGGGTACAGTTTTCCCTGATTGCTGCAATCCATATCTTTTCCAATCTGTTGTTGCTATTGCTTTTGTTATAGCACAATCACCTGCTTGGTAAAGCAAAGGAACTTTATTAGAAAATCTCATAACATCTACTGTACCTTCTTGAGGCAGCTCTCCACCATAAGCTATGCCACATTCAACAACAAATGGGTTCCCTCTATAAACAGATGTTGGTCTTGTCACTGCGGCAAAAAATTCTGCCTTAATCTCTTTCTGCATTCCTTTCAAAAGAAGATCTTCGCCTAATGGAGAAAGGCAATCTGTTGGTGGGCGCATTAGCTTGATTTTTTTCAAAGCTTTGAAAATCTTTTCAGAATCTTCGTTATTTATTTCTTTTGGATTTTTGTCAAATTCTATTCCCGCAAGTTTACAAACTTCTTCAGCTGAATTTCTGCCTACCCTAGAGAAATCGTTAACTAGAAATGAAACTATTGTTTTAGAATTAGTTGTTTCTAGCATTCTTCTAAAAATTCCTAATTCAATTCCATGAGGATGTGGTTTTATTTCTTTTGGTAATGGTGGAAGAACATTAGCTGCACGTGGATATTCCACCCTTCCATTTGGTCCATCAAAAACAATTTCTGCGTATGGGTTGGCTATAGCGACTTGTTTTATATACTCGTTGACAGATGTTTTGCTTTCTATGTATCTTCCCTCAATTTCCATCTCTATTTTCAATCCATGCCATATTTTGTCTGATTCTTCTATTCTATGCGATATTATGTTAGGTTCATTCTTTCTTACATCAATCATCAATTCATAATATGATGTTTTACCATCACCTGTACTTGAAATTACTGTAGTAGGTTTGCCTGTTGTTAATTGAGAATATAAAACACAACCTTTGATTCCAAGTCCTTGTTGACCTCTGCTTTGATATAATTTGAAAAATTTGCTTCCATAAAGCAATTTTGCCATAGTATATGGAATTTGTTTATCAACTATACCTGGGCCGTTGTCTTTCACCATTACTTTGAATCTATCTGGCGCCTTTTGTTTTACATCTATGTGAATTCTTGGTAATATTCTAGCTTCATCGCAAGCATCCAAAGAATTATCAACCATCTCCTTTACAACTGTTAATAGAGCTTTGGTTGGATTGTCATAACCTAGCAAATGTCTATTTCTCTCAAAAAATTCAGATACAGATACAGCCTTCTGTTCTTTAGCCATTTCTTCAGCTGTTTTAGCCTTTATTTCATCTACCACTTAACCACCTTTGTTTTTTGTTCGAGCCATCTATATAAAGTGCTATGGGTACTTCCGCGAATTATCATTAAAACAGCTTCTTTGGCAAGTGGCACATCGTTCCATTTGCCTAAAATTGAAGCTGTTTTTCCAGAGATTGCGATTTTAGTATTTGTATATTTTTCTATAAATTTCTTTGTTTTTCCATTTGTACCTATCAGTCTTCCTCTTATAGTTCTTAATCTGTTTTCTGTATTCGCAAATTCTTTTAGATCTATTACTTCCAAAACATACTCGTCGTTCAAAAGCAACAAAGCGTCGTCCATGCTTATACCTCTACCAAAAGCTCTTAGAATATTTTTAGCTATATATGTGTTAATACTGTCTCCCTCTATTTCTATTTCCTCGTTTAATTTCAGCTTAGTTTTTGTTTCTTTTTCAAACTTCTCTCTTATATGTTGCTTTTTCATCAAAACATTTCTAAACTTTGATGGAATTTTAATAAAATCTGTCAAATATCAATCACCTTTTATTAATAAGCAATTTCAATTCTTCATAAATCTTATCAGAATCTTTGATTGGTATTTTCAATTTAGAGAAATATGAATTTATGTTTTCTATATCTCTTTTTAACATTTCTGGCGCTAATTCACTATCAACTGTTATTCCATGACTGAAATCTATGATTATAGGTTGATGCCACAACAAGATATTGTAAGCGCTCAAATCTCCATGAACGAGACCTGCTTTTGTAAGCTTTCTCAAATCGTTTAAAATTAAGTCATAATGCTCTCTTTTAGCTTTTATGTCTATCAATCTCGGTGCTGGTTGGTTTTCGCCAATAAACTCCATTAATAGAACATTACCTTTAGCACATATTGGTTTTGGGCAACTAACACCTGCGTCATAAGCTATTTTCAAATTTTTAAATTCTCTCAGACACCATTGATTAATTACAAATCTTTTGTCTTTTTTTAATCTAGAGAACCTTTTGTCTCCAATCATATATTTCCACATTGATTTGAAATCGCTAGCTTCTGTTCTATAAATTTTTATCGCAACATTTTTTTCATTGCCATCTTTTCCTAGAAAAACACCGCTTTCCTTTCCCTCTTTAAGTATGCTGGTAACTTCTTTTAATACGCCTTTATTCAAAAAATCGTAGAGTATTTTCAAAGTTTGTGTATCAAATACGCCTCTTTCAATTTTAAACTCTTTGTAATCTTCTCTCAGTTTCTTTTTCATACAAGAATAATTGGCAAATTAGATTTATCTAAATTTTATTCTCTTAAGATAGTTATTTTTGCTAAGCCAATTAGCTTGAGTTGGTGTATATCTCCAAATTACTTCTGCTCTATTTTCAGGCATTTCTTTCCATGGTTGCACAAGAATCAAGTCACCTACTCTAATCCATACCTTTTTTCTCAACTTTCCCGGTATTCTAGCTATTCTTTCTTTCCCATCGTCACAATCAACTCTGAGTTTATCAGAACCCAGCATTTGCGTTACTATAGCAAGTATTTCTCCTTCCTGAGGTTTTCTTGTTCTAATTATTTCCTCTTCTTCGGTTATTTGCTCTCTTTCTTTGCTCAATCCATCACCATAAAAGTAAACTTATAATAGTTTTGCGACAAAGTTTTTAAGTATATGTCAATCTGTGTTTTACGCTTGGGTCATAGGATTTTTAGAGACCAAAGGATGACTACACATTGTGCTCTCGCTGCAAGGGCTTTAGGATGCAATAAGATGATCTATTCCGGAGAAAAAGATGCTGAAACCGAAAAAAGTGTAAAAAATGTTGTTGAAAGGTGGGGCGGTGAATTCGAAATTGAATATGAAAAAAATTGGAAAGGTTTTCTGAAAAAATGGCATGGAAAAGTTATATTGCTAACAATGTATGGAATAAATCTTCCTGACATAATTCATGAAATAAAATCATTAAATGAAGATTTAGTTGTAATAATTGGAAGTGAAAAGGTACCTGCTGATGTTTATGATTATGTTGATTATCAAATTGCTGTTACAAATCAACCGCACAGCGAAGTTGCCGCTTTAGCTGTGTTCCTTGATCATTATTTTGAAGGTAAAGAGTTGGAGAAAATTTTTAGCAATCCAAAAATAGAAATTGTGCCGAAAATGAAAGGTAAAGAAGTTAAAAGCTTAAGATAGCTGATACATATTTATCGATAAAAAATAGTTTCTTTTTGTGAAAAATTATGATGTGATAATTGTTGGCGCTGGACCTGCTGGCTTAAACTGCGCAAAGAAATTGGTTGAAAATGGCATTAGTGTCTTAATATTGGAAAAAAACAGTAAAATAGGCTCAAAGGTTTGCGCTGGTGGTTTGACAAATAAAAGTTTAAGATATTTGAATTTGCCGAGCAGATTGTTAGATCGAAAGTTTAAGAAGATAATTTTTTGTACTCCTCTAAATAAAATTTGTTTCAAACTTGACCGTTATTTCATTTATACTGTTGATAGAGAAAAGTTAGGTCAATGGCAAATGAAAAAATTGAAAGGAGGGAATATAGAAATAAAAACGAATTCCCAAGTTACAAAAATTGATGAGAACAAAGTTATTGTAAACAATTCTGAAATTTTCGGTTACAAATATCTTGTTGGCGCCGATGGGTCAACTTCAATTGTAAGAAGATATCTTGGCTTGAATTTCAAAAATATAATTGGAATACAGTACATTGTTAAAACAAAAATGTATAAAGATTTGGAAATTCATTTCGATTCAAAACTTTTTGGTTTAGGTTATGCATGGATATTTCCACATAAAAATTATGTTTCTATTGGTTGTGGCTCTAGCTCGAAGAATTTAAAAATAAATGATAAATTCAATTTTTGGTTGAAAAAGAATAGATTTGACATTTCTTTAGGAGAATATCAAGCTTCGCCCATAAATGTTGATTTTTGCGGTTATAAATTTGGCAATGTTTTTTTAGCTGGTGATGCTGCGGGTTTAGCGTCTGAATTAACAGGAGAAGGTATTTATCAAGCTTTGATATCAGGGGAAGAAGTAGCAAAAACGATTTTAGACAAGAATTATGTTTCTTTGAAGATTAACGAACTGATAGAGATGAAAAAACGTCATAGAAAAGTGATAAACATATTTTCGAAATTCGGATTTTTGAAAAATAATATAGTTGAATTGTTCGGTTTGGCATTGAAAAATGAATTTTTGAAAGAAAAAATTGTTGAAAATATTGGAAAAAAACTTATTTGAATATAGGAACTATATTTTCTGGAATTGGAAACTCGACACTAGAAATTTTAACCATATCTTCTAGATTATTTGCTTTTAACATTTTATTTGAAAATGTGTAAAGAACATCATCTATGTAAACGGATCTTTTTATTTGTGAATTGTAGTCATAATGTTTTTCTTTTTCTGTATCAAAATGCGTAATTTTACCTTTTAATTCGAACCCTTTCTCTAAATCGATTTTGAATACATAAACGCCTTGCCAATAATTCCATCTGTTTTCTTCTGTGAGGCTGACTGGTAAAACTAGGAGATTTTTAGATTTACTGAACAAGAATGCTTTGTGATCGCTCAAAACTTCAGAATATGTGCCTGCTTCTCCAATTGTGTATTTTGACAATTCTTTAGGATTGGAAAAATCTGTTATATCAAACAAAGATAACTTCAATCCTTTTACTCTGCCTTCTTCTGTTGCATCTAAACCAACACCAATTAAATGATTTTCATCATAAGGATGCAAATATTCCGAAACTCCTGGTATTTTCAAATATCCTAAAACTTCTGGTTGTGTTGGATTGCTTAAATCTATTACAAAAAGCGGATCGATTTGTCTAAATGTTACTATATACACTTTGTCTTCAACAAATCTAGCTGAATATACTCTCTCTCCAGAAGCCAGATCTTCTAACTTTCCTATTATTTCTAAATTTTCATCTGTCACATAAATGTGATTTAGAGATTTTTCTCTCCAATTTCCTGTTGTTGTGGCTATTCTAAATTGCCCATTATATTCATCCATTGAAAATTGGTTTAATACATAACCAGGAACTTCGCCTTTTGCTTTATATTCTATTTTTCCATTTTCAATAGAAATTTTGTGAATTATAGTTTTTTCCAAATCTTTTGCTATCTCTTCTTGCAATCTTTCCATTTTCTCTTGAATATTTTTCATGATGTTAGCTGCCTGTTCTGAATCAAGAGAATTTAAATAATTCTGAACTATTTCATGTATATTTGCTAGTTTTTGATATTTTTCCTCGTCGGATTCTTTTATTTCTTTTATTTTGTTTTGGATGTCAGATGGAAGCGAAGGCAATATTGCTTCATCGATAATTCTATCGTAAAAATCAATTATTCTATATGTTTTCGTATAAACAATGTAAATGTTTTTTTGTGAAACATACATGTTTTGTGTATATCCCATCAAAAATGTTTTTGTTGCAACATCTTCATTATCATCTTCCATGTTTATTGCCAATATTGTTGTAAAAGTATAGGAAGAATCTGGATTATCGAAATAATAAATTTCTGTTGCTGGTATATTTTTTGATTTTGTATCAGAATAAATTCTGGGTAGTATTATTGGTTGCGGATCGACATAATAAACAGGTTCGTTAACTATTACATATGCATAATTATCTACCATTCTCGATTCAAAATAATTTCCAGTGATAAGAAAGTTTCTTTTCAAAATGGGGTTGGTTTTATCAGAAATGTCATAAACTCTAATAAAAGTTTTTAATGAAGATCTTATAGGCAATATTTGTTGTATTTCCACTCTGTTGTATTCTGTTCCGATGACTAGAATTTTGTTTTCGTTAACGAATATCTCGTTTGGTGTTCCATTAAATTCTATTTTAGAAACAATTTTCATTTCTTCTGCTGGATATGCGTCTATAATAAAAACGTTATCACCAGAAACAGCATAAATATATTTTCCATCACTTTTGATTATATCTGCCTCATCAACACCTTCTACTTGTATGTTAGTTTTGGAGTAATCAATAGCTTCTGTCGCAACCACTTTCTCGCTATCTACAATTGTCTTAGTTTGAAAATAAGAGTAATAATCATAAATCAAATTTTCTTTCAGAAAATTTTGCAACTCTTCATATGACGAGAATTTTTTTAAATTTTCATTTTCTTTTTTTGTGACATTAATAACAATTATTGTTAATAACAGTGATGATAACAACAAAAATACTAAAATTGTAATTGATTTATCTTTCTTCATTCTTTCACCATTCTTTTTTTATGTAAATAAAAAATAAAGCAAAAAACTCCCAATGCAAAGAAAAAAATCGAAATATAAAAATAAATTTGGGAAACAAAAGTTGATTGTTGAATCATTTCAGTTGTAACAGAGCTGCTAATTTTTTCATCAAATGTCCTCGTGCTCACTAATGTTTTATTGAAAATCAAAAAAGCAAATCCAAGTATAATGGATAGCAAAGAACTTGCCAAAATAAATGGGGACGCTTTTGGTTTAACTTGAATTATGTCATAACCATCTTTTGTCAAAGAATAAAAAACCCATTTTTTTCCTTTTTGTTCTATTTTGTTTACTAAACCTAAAGAAACCAAAGAATCTAAATGCTCAACAACTGTTGATTTGCTTTTTTTGAGAATTTTACTCAAGTCTGAAGGTGTTCTTTGACCTTTAGAAAGTTCTCTAATTATATTCATCTTAGCTTCAGATGCAGAAATTTTTAAAATATCATTCTTTTTGTCCATACGAATAATATCAGAATTAGTTTTAAAAATAGTTAGCATTTTGTTCGGTTAAAACCAAACTTAAACAACATGAATCAATATTGTATCTTCTTTTTTTTGACAAAAAGACTCTAAAAACAATCTAAATAAATAATCGCCTTTTGATTTCGGCGGCTGACTTAGATATACAAATATTTCTCCTGTTTGATTAGATTCGAGTTTTATCTTTTCTGGTTTAACTACAACCCATTGTGGACCGTCTGAATATATTTTGTATTCATCATCAAACCCGTAATTTATTGCTTTTGCTTTCACTAGCTTTCCTTTGTTTATTTCTGCGTTTATCTCGTTTTCTTCTATTTTCAATGATAAAAAGAAATTTTTACAAAAAGATTCTTTAATTAAATTATCTCTTAAAAGCAAAATAAGAGAAAGTATTGAAATTAATAAAGCTAGGGTTGTTAAGATATAAGCCAAAGTTGTTTCAATTCTCACTAGAATCACTTTAAAAGTGATGTGATTACAAAAATCAAATCTATTATTCCAACTATAAGACCTGTCATTACTATGAAAAATCCTATTTTAGATTTTATTTTAGCTTCTAACGCCAAGGCAAGAAAAAGCAGAAAATTAGCAATTAAAAGAATTTCTACAATCACATTAATCCCTCATTACAAATAGATATATCAAACTAAAAATTATCAATGTGACTATAATACCAGCAGCTAAAGCAACAAACATTTTATTTTTCAACAAATCTCTCATTTTGGTTTCTGTAACACTACCTGTAGGTAAGGTTTGCGTTTCCTCCACAGTAGTTGTTGTTTCAAGCACAGTAGTTGTTGTTTCGTTTAATTTTTCTTTGTAAACTTTGATTAATATTTCTTCTTCATCTCTTGTTTTGGATGATTCTGCTATTAATTTGGTCTTATATTCTCCAATTGATCCAAATTCCGGACTGTAATAAACAAAAACATCTTCCGTTTCATTTCCGTTTAAAGTTATTGTTTTCGGTCTTATTGAAACCCAATTTATATCAGAAGATATGGTATAGGTGTCTTGCCTTATTCCTGTATTGCTTATTTTTGCTTTGAGAAGTTTTCCTGTACCAACTAATATTTCTAATGTATTCGTTTCTGGTTGCAAATCAACACCATAGCAATTTTCTATGTTGAACCTTATTACGCCTTGTAGTGTTTTTGTGGTCGATTTAACAGTGAAAGCCATGTCAAAAATACCAAGTTCTTCTCCCTTGAATGCAGTAGAAAATTCTCTACTTTCTCCAGGTTTTAGTGTGACGATTTGATTAAAATTCAAAGCATCAATAGTTGTTTGGAAAGAATCCTCCTTTTCGCCTACATTTTTGACTTTTATTTTGAAATCAACAGGGACATTAACACAAGATTTGAATTCTTTGTTATAAGAAACTTGAAAATCATAACAATTTTTTCTTTGAACATCAAATTTAGCTGATGTTTTAACATAACTTGTTTTGGATTCTGCTTTTATTTCTACTTTGTATAATCCAACTTTACCATCGCACGCTTTATCTAGCATTAATTCAACTTGCTTCCTTTCTCCTGCTTTTATTGTCATTTCTTTTTCTTTTATAGTAGCACCTGTGACTGACAAAATTATATCCTCATCGTATTTTCCTATATTTTGAATTGTAACAAAAAACGATGATTCTTCGCATAAACACGATGTTATTTTCTCAGGTGCCTCTATTTTCAATCCTCTGTCAGCAATCACATTCATTTTAAATGACGCTGTTGATTCTGAGTTGCCTAAATAAGATATCTTACCTGTATAGTTTTTCGGTTGAGAAAAACAGTCAGCTGTTATAAATAAATACATGGTTTTACTTTCATTGGGCTTTAAAACGATCGTCTCATGACTTAAAGTATACCAACCTTCAGGAATTCCTTCAACCAAGCTATAGAATGTGTCTTGTTTCTGTCCTAGATTTTTCAAAGTAATATCATAAGTTGCAATGCCGCATGGTTGAACTGTTATTTGATTTGGGACAATTGTTAAATAAGAAGCGTAGTCTTTAGCCGACGCCAAACTAAACAATAGCAGAGACAATACAATAGATATTAAAATTTTTGATTTCATCAATATCTAAATAAAGAACACAAATAAAAGATTTATGCGTAACAAAGAAAAATTTAATAATATTTGCTATACTAATAGAGAAAAAAATGTGATATTAGCTATAAAAAATGCCTCGATAGCTCAGTTGGTAGAGCATCTGACTTGTATCAAGTCAGACATGATCTAAGGATGCAAGATGACTGAAAGAGATCAGAGGGTCGCGCGTTCGAGTCGCGCTCGAGGCTTTTTATATTTTTTATTCTTTGTGCCACTGTTGTATAAGGAGGGCAAAATCCTTGTAATTCCCATAAATAATATTTTGTAAAATGTTTGGGGTTAAAAAAACCTATTTTTTTAATCCAAAGTTTCAGATTCTTAGATCCATTAATAAAAATATGGTGTTGAATATATGTCTTGTTTATTTTCCTTATATGAACTTCTCGATCAAATTCCACATGAATTTTGAAACCCAATTTTTGTAACGAATCTGCTAGATATTTAACTAAGTTTTTACTTACAAAACTTCCTTTTATAACGGGATAATAATGTATGTTTTTATATTTTTTCTTAAAAGTCAAGCTAAAATCAGTATCAGCCAACCCTCTTATGAAATCTACAATGAATTTGGACTTTTTGATACAAACCGGTACGCGAATATTTGTTTTTTTACCTAATGGGAGACCAATTATTTCATGATAAAATTCTACTATTCCCTTAGAGTTAATAGTTAAACAATTTTCATTCGAATTGGGTATATTTATTGAAATTGGTTCTATATTGAACAATTTTTTCTTTAGTGGAATAATTATTTTTTCTCTAAATAGTTTATCTTCAGTTGAATGAGTTACTATTTTTATCACAGATCTTCTGACACCATTATGATCGTAAATGTTAATTGAACCATCACCGACCATTATACCTATATCATATGTGAGCTCTTTACTAAATTGAGTAGGTATTATAATTTTTCTTTTGATATCAGATTGGCTCGGTTGCAAATTTTTTATATTTAATTTCATATTTGCTTAATCCAATTTTTATAATAAATAAAAAATATATTTATTTTTTGTAACATACTTTTCTTTTAACAATAAAAATAAAGGATTTAATGCCAAATTTGGTGTTTTAGGATCGATTTTATTCCTATAATTTTTATATAATAAAAATTAATTCCTCTAAAACCGAAAAGAAATTTTCTTAATGTTTTTTTAGTAACTATGTTGCTAGTAAAATCTTGTGATTTGAATATTAAAAAAATATATAGGATTGAAGACTAGCTTTAATGGATAAGTTATTTCTTTAATTTTAACAAATAGTATTTGTATGATAACTCTTTTACTTAATGTTATTATAGGAGCTTCTATCGGGATTTTGATATTTCAATCTATATATGCCGTGAAGAAAGGTATAAAACAACCGCCACCTTTCAAATTTTTCCTATTATTTGGCATTTTAGGCGCAATTATATCTACCTTTCCATGGTGGAGCAAACTGCTACTTGATTACGAAATACCACCTGATTATTGCAATTTTTTCTTAATGTATTGCTTTATACAAGAAATTGATACTGTAGGGCTCTTGATTTTTTCACTTGTTTTTATATTACTTTTCGCCTTAGATTTTATAATAATTTCAAAAATAGCTAGAAGTGAAAGAGAGTTCAATTCTCTTCCTACAATAGACTAATCTGAAATTAAATCCATATCCAAATTGTTGAGAATTGAAGAAAAGGGTTTGAATAGAGTTACGCTTAAACTCAATGCCCAATCAGGCAAGGAATGCAACATTCTATGCAACATCATTCCTTTATTTATTGCAGGCCCTAATTTTTCTTTCCATTTTTTATCATAATTTTCTTCCAAAAATTTTTTGTTGAATTTTTTTTCATTCAAAGATTTTAAACATGCGTTAGCAGCGAACCTAGAGCAAATTAATCCATAAATCACTCCGCCACCAGAATAAGGTTTTACTTGGCAGGTAGCATCTCCAACTAGGAGGACATTATCTGCTACAGAGGTTTCTATCAAACCATACCTTATTATTCCTCCAAGAATGTGCTTTTTTTCTATCTCTCCAAATCTGTTTTTAATGAAATTTCTATAATACTGAATTACATTAGACTTGGCTGCTATACCTACCCTCGCCCATTTTTTGTTTTCTGGTACAACCCAAGCGAAAAAATCCGGTGTTATTTTTTTTCCGAACCACATTTCGACTATGTTGTCGCTGAAATCGTCTTTTATTGTTTCCTGATAACCAATTACATATTCACTTGGCTGCCTTATTCCAGATGCTTTTGCAACTGAGGAATTTGGGCCATCAGCACCAATCAGAATTTTTGTGTCTATTTTGCCTCTGTTTGTTTCTATTCTTAGATAATCTTTTAACCTGGTGAAGTTTAGAAATTTTGTGCTAGTTAATATATCAGCTCCCGCTTTTTTTGCTCTGTCAGCAATTTCCTTATCGAGCTTACTTCTATCAATGACGTAAACTGGTTTTTTAGATTTTAATTGTAGATAATTGCCATCTGACGAGTAAAAGCGCGCTGTGTTTACTTGATTTACTATAATTTTTTTTGAAGCTTCACTCAATTGCAAAATTCTGTGACTGTTTATTCCAGTACATTGAATTGGAATGCCTATCTTCTCGTGTTCCTCTATTAAAAGAACATTTGTGTTGTTTCTAGCTAATAATTCAGCTGTCTTAGACCCTACTGGACCGGCGCCGACAACAACCACATCATAATCTGTTTTCATAATATTCTATTAATATATTCAAAATTTAGAGTTTTTATGATAATTTAAAGAGATAAAAAGAAATTTATTTAGACATTAACTGATAAGAGATTGCTAAGGGGCTGTCATATAACCAGGCTATTATGCCAGGCTCCAGATCATGGTATGTCGATGGAGCGTTGATTCCAGATGATAAGAAGATACCTGGTCATCGGGGTTCAAATCCCTGCAGCCCCATTGAATTTAAAATAGAAACAGAATATTTCAAAAAACTTGTTATATTTCAGCTGGATTTGAAATTATTTCACAAAATTTATCGATTAGTCTTTTTATTATAGATGTGTCGTTTATAAATTCTGGTTGTTTATCTGAATGTAATCTATAAACACACCATAAATTTCCTGGTAATCTATACATCATATATTTTCCTAGTCCATACTTTGGAAATCCTCTATCTTTTGGCTCTTCAGTAACTACTCTAAACCCTTTGTAATCTATAAATTCCGACACTAAAAAAAGAAAGATTATAAAAATTAATTTTTAATAACAACCAAGAAAAAAAAGAATAAAAAAATCGATGGTGGATTTATTTCTTTTCAAGAACAATATTCATTGTGGAAACGTTGATTTTGTTCCCACCTTCCACTGTTCTCTCTTCTGTTCCTATATCGATGTTTTTAACTTTAACATCGCCTAGGAACTTGTTTTTCACTATTTCAGCTACGTCCACCGCTCTTGAAATTGATTTACCTCTAGCTTTCAAGTGGACTTCTTTTGCTCCACCTGTAAATTGAGTTATCACAGCCAAGACATATGACATTGCTGGTTTTTTACCAACAAATATCACATTGTCTTCTGGCTTTACAGTTTTACCTTCAGGTTTTGTTTCAGTTTTTGGTTTTTTTTCTGTCATTCATTTACACCTCTGGTTTTATTGAATTGATCTAACAATTAAAAGAATTGAACAAATTTAAATTTTTAATTGTGTTAAACCAACTGTTGTTTAATTTTACATATTTTAAAGCATGATATCCTCTGCGGACTAAAGTCCGCAGTTTCCTACTTTTTTAGTAAAGTGATAACTGAAAATGTTGTTTACAAATATATTTCTTTGAAAAAGTCTTTTGCAAGCAATTCATCAACGGGCTAAAGCCTGATGATTTCTTGCTTGAGTATTAATTTTTGGAAAGCAACAAACTCGAAAATATTATATCTGTGTAGGCAGTATCTTATATTTTAGCAAAACAACATAAGTTGTGGTTGGATATTGAGGTAAAGAAAATCGTTTTTGCTAAAACATATTCTGAAAAAAAGAACGTTTCTTTCAATTTATTATTATTGCGAACATGTTAGAGGTAAAGCTAAAGCTGAAGAAAAGTTTGTAGAGATAAAATGGGTTAGACCAATAGATTTTGAAAAGTACTTCATTGCATTCAAAATTACTGAATTTTCTCAAAAAATTGAAAAGCCTCATTCTTCTGACTTTTTCTCAATTTCTTCCTCTAGACCCAATTTTTCGACCAATTCTTTGTATCTGTTTCTAATTGTAACTTCTGTAACATTAACTATACTAGCAACTTCTCTTTGTGTCCTTTTTTCACCTACTAGAACGCAAGCAATGTATATTGCAGCTGCCGCAACGCCTGTTGGCCCTTTGCCACTTGTCAAATCCATGTGCTTGGCGCTATCCAAAATTTTTATTGCTTTGGCTTGAACTTTATCGCTCAAATTAAGCATAGAACAAAATCTTGGTACAAAATCTTTTGGATCTGATGGTAGTATTCTTATTTTTAGTTCTCTTGAAATGTATCTGTAAGTTCTCCCTATTTCTCTTTTTTCTAAACCAGATGCTTCTGCTATTTCATCTAATGTTCTTGGGCTCTCAAATTGACGAGAAACACCATAAACTAAAGCAGCTATAACAGATTCTATTGAACGTCCACGAACTAATCCTTTATCTACAGCTTCTTCATAATATCTCGCTATTCTCTCATGAACTGGTTTGGGGATGTTTAAGAAAGAAACCATTCTTTGTAACTCAGATAAAGCAAACGATAGGTTTCTATCTTTGGACTCTATTAGACGTTTGTGCCACTTTTTTAATCTATAGTATTGAGCTCTCTTTTTTCCAGGAACTTTGTATAGTTCGCCCAGACCTTTACCAATCTCTGTTGTCAAACCCTTATCGTGTTTTGTGAATGTTAAAGGTGCTCCTGTTCTTGCTCTATCTGACATTTGCTCTGAATCAAAAGCACGCCATTCTTGACCTCTGTCTATTATATCTTCTTTCAAAACCAAACCGCAGCTGGCACAAATCATTTCTCCTCTAGATTCATCTTCAACAAACTGTGTTCCCCCACAGTCTGGACATTTTTTATAATCTTTGATTGACTTAAATTTCATATGCTATCACCTATAAGTAAATATAGAAAAGCTTAAATACTTTTCGTTTTTAATGCTTTAATTTATTAAAAAGCTGTATTTATAAATTTATCTTTTTCCCAACCTTGATTTTTACTAAGAATTTATTATTTTTCTGATACCAATTTTTATTATGAACCTGATAAATCATTTTTTTATTGCTTTTAATATTCTTTTTATCTTGTTCAATAAATCTGCATCTGTATCTGAAATTGTCTTTTTTTCATTAATGTTTAGTGTTCTAATAGATTTCGATCAAATCATAGGAAAATACTTAGGTAAACCTGAATATCATCGAAGAACATGGTTAGAAGAACCGCTTGGGCTTGTATTTTTCGGTATACCAATCAGTCTTGTTTTAGGAACAATAAAAACTGTATATTTACCTATGACTGTAATATCATATGCAACTCATATAATTCTTGACTATTTGTTTATTCATGAAGTTTCTCCGTTTGCACCATTTTATAATAAATGTGTCAAAGTAGGTTTTTTTAAAAGCATGTTTTTGTTTCCACCTTTCAAAGAATTCTTGAATAAATATTACTATGGTCATTTGAAAGAGTATAAAGGGAAGGGTATATCAGAAATATTCATTCTTATACCAAGTTTAATCTTATTTTTGATATTTGTGTTATAATCTCAAAGTTTTATTTTTTAGGAGACTATTTAATTTTTCTGTTATCTTGCTTACATCCAAATTAAATTGTTCGCCTATTTTTATTGCTTCCTTAAGAAGATCTATATCAAACTCTTGAGCTCCTAAATCTATGAGTTCGTTATATCTATTAATCAACAGCTCGGCTTCTATTTTGCCGGCAATATTGTCCTGAGACATCTTACCTACTTTTTAATTTTTTTCTTTTTGAATAATTTCTTAAACCATTCCAAGCACATTTAATTACCTCAATAAAAATTAGGAAAACTTGAATAAAAATGTTACTAAACGCTGAGGTTGGGATTTGAACCCAAATGTCCTTGAAGGACACCAGTTTTCTATTGTTCAATTCGAGACTGGCGCATTAGCCTGATTCTGCCACCTCAGCAATTTAGTATTGAGTTTTAATAAAAATTTAATTATGCTTTTACAATTTAATTTTAGATTTACATGGTTTTAGAATGGATGTTAAAAGCTAGAGAGGATAGAAAGCATCCTTTAACTATATTCATTTTTTCTGTATTTGTGTCTCTGATTGCAATGTTGATATCTTATTTTGTTTTCAAAGAATCAACTGGCATCTTCACTATAGTTTTAATATCTCTCGCTCTAGTTTCTTTCATAAATTCCATGTTTTTGTTAGAAGAAAAAGAAACAGAACAATTTGGTGAAAGACAAAATTTTTTTGAAAGACATGGTGACATAATATCAGCTTTTACTGCAATGTTTCTTGGCATGACTCTAGCTATGTCTTTCGTTTTTTTGCTTTTACCAGACAATGTTGCTGAAAAAGTTTTTGAAGATCAAGTTAGAGAGGTGAGGTTGATACAAGGAAAATTTACTTTTACTAGCCAATTTTCTGAGATACTTTTCAACAATTTGAGTGTGTTGTCTTTATCTTTTCTGCTTTCTTTTCTTCTTGGTACGGGTGCTATATTGATTTTATCATGGAATGCTTCTGTTCTTTCTGCTGCTATAGGAATGATAGCAAAATCTTTAGGCGGCTTGAAAGGAATGCCAATAGCTGTTTTAACATTCTTGCCACACGGTGTCTTTGAGTTAACCGCTTACTTTATAGGTGCTATAGGAGGTGGTTTAATATCAGTTGCTGTAATGAAAAAAAATTCCAAGTTTTGGTTCATATTAAAAGATTCTGCTACTTTGTTTGCTATTTCTCTAATTCTTTTGGTAATAGGAGGTTTGATTGAAACAATTATACTAACAACTTAAGGCCAGATTGTGTAATGACATTTACCACAATACTGTCTTATCTTTCCGTTTTTTTCTTTATGTGTAGCCATATAAACACCTTCACCACAACGAGGGCATGTTAATTTTGATCTTTTAACATTCTCTCCTTCTAACTTTAATATTTCCCATCTTTTAGTTGGTTTGTGTTTCATTTTCTTCCTCCTTTTTTTCTTTCTTTTTGATTGGTTTTTGCTCCCATATTCTAGCTTTGATTTTTGATGTCGGTTTGCCTCTTTCAGAAAATATGTATACTATTTCGATTTTGTCTTTCTCAACTTTATATTTTTCGGCAATTTTTTCTTCAATTTCTGATTTTTTGGGGGTTGGTTTGCCTTCATGATCAATTGTGAAAATTATGTCTTTTCTCTTTAAAAATATGTTTTCGCTCTCTTTCAACACATTCATTTAGATCACGTTATCAGAATAGTATGACTAGAAATTTAAATATATTAATCTGTTCTAAATCTGAGTATTGCTCCCAAACCACCTAGCTGTTTCAATTGAGCGCCTTCTCTTGAATCAACTGATATTATTTGAGTGATCCCTCCCATCTCTTTCACTTTCTCTGACAATATTTCTCCCAATCCCTCTTCTTCTTGAACCGTCATCGTAGAACCGCAGTTAGGACATTTAAATTCTGTTTTCGACTTTCCTGCTTTCTCTGTTTTGAAACCACACTGGCATACAAGCTTCATCTTAACTAAATCAAATTCCTCTGAAATTAAAAGAATGTCTATAGCACCAAAATTCAAAGCTTTAATTATATCGTCCATTTTGTAAACAGCTAATCCGTCCTCTTTCTGTAAATGAGTAAAGAATTTTTGCATCAATGTTTTTTCTTTTACTGCAGCTGCCTCTTTTATTAATTCTTCACCACGGTTGACTGCTTCTTCTAAACCTTGAAATCCCAGATAGCTTGTGTCAACTACACCCAATACTTTCTTTCTCAACATATAATCTAGAAATTCTCCCTCAAAAAATTTGTCTTTCAGTGGACCTGGACCGCCAATTATTATTCCTTTCAAATCTTTGTATTGCTTGAAGATTTCTGAAGCAATTTCTCCAGATTTTTTCAAATGTTCTAGCTTAGCTTCTTCTCTTATACGAGCATATCGTTGTTGACTCCAGCCGCCTTTTGTTGTTTTTCCTGGAACTAAACTGTCAATATGTTTTTCCAAAACAATTTTTTTACCAATCAGAAAACCTATGTCAGTGCCAGAAGTGTCGATAAGGATTATACCATAAATTTCTTTCTCTCTTACCATTTCCTGTAACGGTTCTAATTTGAATACTTGATCGCACCAATACATTTTAACAGTTAACTCTTCTGGTGGTTCTATTGACCAAAGTTTTATATCGCTTTGCCCTTCAACTTGAGAAACATTTCCCGCGAAAATGACTAGACCGTTTGGTGGTGTCTCTTTGAATTGACGAAGATGGTTTGTTATCTTCTCTAGCGCATCAAGAACATTTTTTCTTGTAACTCTAGATTTTACATTTTGTGTGACAGCATACTCTTGCTTAAGCATGTTAAGCATTTCTTGCAAATTGAAACCTTTAGAAATGTAGACAGAAATTAACTCTGTATGTCTACCTCGAATTTTTTCTAATTCTGCTAAAAGTTTTTTCAATTTTACCTTTGCTTCTTCATTGGTGTTAAATACAACTCACCTTAAATTAGATTATGCATTTTTATCAAATCTTCTTTAAATATCTTTAGTTCTTTTGGAATTTCCACTTTTATTTCAGCTTTTAAACTCAAACCCTTGTCTTTCTTCATTTTCCAAACATTTGAATTAAAGTTTATTAATTGTTGTGTTAGGTGACTTAAATCATAGTTCCATTCAGGTTTTGGCAGAGATTGTTTATGTATGCTTTCTTTGCTGTAAATCTCTCTCCAGACATAATCAGTTAAAAACGGTGTTATCGGTGCTAACAATTTTAGAATTGTTTTGGAAACTAGATGTAAAGTATACCTAGCAGAATCTCTTTTTTCTTTTGATATTCCATCTCCATATGCTCTGACTTTAACCATTTCTATATAATGCGAAGCAAAAACATCCCGCACAAAATTTCTTATGTCGTTGGCTGCATTGCTGAACTTATATTTTTTGTAATATTCTATGACTCTTTCTACAAGTTTGTCTAGTTCATCCAATATCCATTTGTCTGTAGTCTCAAGCTTAGCCGAAGCTGGTTCTGGAAACATAGAAATGAATCTGAGAACATTCCACAACTTTGTTAGAAATTTTGATGTGCCTTCAATCCTCTCAAAAGAACATCTTATATCACCGTTTGTTATATCACCCTCAAGAACGCTCCAAATTCTAAACGCTTCTGCTCCATACTTATCTAACACATCATGCGGATCTATGACATTTCCTAAAGATTTGCTCATTTTTTCGCCTTTTTCATCAACTACATGCATATGTATCCAGCATTCTTTGAATGGAGCTTTGTTGTAAAGATGAAAAGACTTCAAAAGTGAATAGTATAGCCAATTTCTTACAATTTCTTTGCCTTGTGGTCTCATTGTGCAAGGAAAATGTTTTTTGAAAAATTCTTTATCCCATAAATAGCCTAAGATGTAAACTTCTGAAGAAGCTGAGTCAAACCATGTATCAAAAGTCCTTGTTTCTCCAACAAACTCTGTGCTACCGCATTTAGGACATTTATCTATTGGTGCTTTTTCTTTCCAAGGTTGATAGTATTTTCCTGGCTCTGGAACATGTATGTAACCACATTTCTTGCAATACCAGAGCGGTACTTCAGTACCATAATATCTTCTTCTTGACAAAACCCAGTCTATTGTTATCGAATTTATCCAGTCTATTAAAATTTGCTTGCTTTCAGGTGCAAAGAACTTCATTTTGTCCGCTAATTTCAACAAATCTTGGACGTAATCAACTTGCTTCAAATAAAATTCTTTCAAAGCAACGAACTCTATTGGATTTTTTGAACGCCAACAAATTGGCTCACGGTGGTCTATGTCCTCTTGTTTAGCTAAAATTCCCTTTCTGAGAAGCTCTAAAATCATCTTTTTTCTTGCTTCTTCTACTGGCAAATTTTTCAAGAAACCTGCGTTTTCGTTCATTAAACCTTCTGTTGTTATTGCATAAGTCGGCTCTATATTTAGTTCTCTCAACAATCTGACATCGCCATAATCACCAAAGCTACATATCATCACTAACCCTGAACCAAATTCTTGTTTTGCGTACGGATGCGATCTTATTTCAACTTCATTTCCATAAATTGGAACTATGGCATGTTTGCCTTCTAAATTTTTGTATCTTTCATCCGAAGGATTGAATAGAATTATTTTGCATGTACAAAGAAGTTCTGGTCTTGTTGTTGCTATCAGTATCTCTTCATTCGTTTCCTTTACTTTGAATTTAATGTAATTCAATTTTGTTTTGCCTTCTCTATATTCTACTTCAGCATCTGCTATAGCAGTTTTGCAAACAGGACAGTAATTTGTAGGCTTAATGTCTTCATATATTAATCCTTTCTTCCACAAATTGATGAAAGTTTCTTGTGTTAATTTTCTATAATTAGGATCATCTGTGTCATATCTTCCACCTAGTTCATACTTTACTTCCCAGCTATTACAGCTTAGTCCCAATCTTTTAAAAGAGTCTAAAGAAGCATCGCCTGATTTTTTGAGCATTTCTTTACATTTTTCTATGAAAATATCTCTTGGTGTTTGATGCATGCTTATTTTGAAAGTTTTTTCTGCCATAACTTCTATTGGCAAACCGTTTTTGTCTAGCCCCATTGGGAAAAGGACGTTGAAACCCATCATTCTTCTGGATCTTGCCATCATATCCTGCCAAACATAAGTATAAGCGTGACCTATGTGTATTGGCGTATTGACATATGGCGGCGGCGTGTCTATGCTATAAACTGGTTTTTTGCTATGCTTGTCAAATTTAAACAATTCTTCTTTCTGCCATTTTTCAAACATTTCCTTTTCAATCGACGGGTTCCATTGTTTTTCTTTTAGTTTAGGTTTTAATTCCATTCATTTACACCTAAATTGATAATAGAAATTTGATAGAGAAGTTTAAAAAAATGACAAAATTTATATTTCAAGTACCCGATATTCACTCGTTTCAAACACTAAAAATAGATTTGATGTAGAGAATTTAAGTCTTACTTTTCGGTAATTCTTCTACTGAAGCTTAGAAAAAGATTTTTAGTTTAAATTAAAAAATAAAAGGTTGATGGTTGAATACGATTTAAGGGTTTATCATTCTTCGGAGTTAGAAATTTCTTCTGTAGCAGGAGTTATAACTAATCTTTTTAATTTAAGAGTGAAAGATTCGAACTCCCCTAACGGGTATAAAAATATAGTGGTGGGCCCAGGAGATCGTTTACGTTGCAAAGATGGCACTTATATTGTTAGAAGCGACGGTTCACTAGAGTTATATAAATAATTGTTCTACAAAAATCTAAATTATGCCAGAGAAAAGGCCTAGCTGGGATGAATATTTTTTGAAAATTATGAATGAGGTTTCATCGAGAGCAACATGTGATAGAGGAAGAAGTGGTTGCGTTATAGTAAGAGATAAACACATATTAGCTACTGGTTATGTAGGTTCGCCTTCTGGTTTGTCACATTGCGATGAGGTTGGACATATGATAAGAGATGTTATATATGAAGATGGAAGAAAATCCAAGCACTGTGTAAGAACTATACATGCAGAACAAAATGCAATATGTCAAGCAGCTAAATTGGGTATTTCATTAAATGGTGCGACATTGTATTGTAAAATGGAGCCTTGCTTCACGTGTGCCAAGATGATAATAAATGTGGGTATAAAAAGAGTTGTGGCTGAAAAAAGATATCATGCTGGCAAAGATACGAGGGAAATTTTTGAAAAAGCTGGTGTTAAATTAGAAGTAATTAACGACGAAGTTGAAGAATATGACGAACAGTGAGTTAAAGGAATTTTTGAAGAATATTGAGAGGGGTTTTGAAAAAATTTTTTATAATTCATCAATGGACTAAAGCCTGATGATTTCTTGCTTGAGTTATTAGTAATAATGACAAAAACCATTTATTCGCTCGAACTTTTACTCCAAAAATCATTACACTTGTTTTCCTTGCAGATGCAACCAAATGGATTTATACAAACTCTGGTTGCAGAGCACTATATTTATATAATTTAGATTACTTCAATTAATTATGATGAGTGTTTGTATTTGTAGTAGTTTCAAATTTTATGAGTTCTTGATCTAGAGAAAAAGTTGAAGGACAAAGGTATAAAATGTTTAATTCCAATCCCAAGTAAAAAATATAGAAAACAAGATAGGCCACATGAATTTATTGATAATTTTGACCAAATACCAGAAGAAGACAAATTGGAAGAAGCGAGAAGAATGGCATTGGAACATCTCGAAAGAATAGATAATGCGGATGTTGTGTATATTATTAGTCCGAATGGTTATGTTGGAAAAAGTGTATGTATGGAAGTAGGATATGCTTATGCAAAAGGAAAACCAATTTATTCATCTGAAAAAATAGATGATTTTTCTATTATGAGTTTAGTTAGTCAAATTTTATCTGAAGATGAATTAATACAAATAATTAAACAATAGATGCGCCATTCTCCTGACTTTCATTTTCGGCTCGAAACACATTGCACTTTGGTTCGATTGGATCATATAACAGTATAACAGATGTTTTATGATTCGATTCTCATAGGACCTCACTAAATTTCTCTCTGTAAAAGTAAAATGTCATAAGTTAAAGGAATTTTTCTAAACCATGCTTCAAATCCTTTTCTGTATCTATTATCAATATTTTTCCATTTACTGTTATTCCAGCATTAAAAACAGGTATGCTATCTATCCAAACTTGCTTTCTTCCTCTATGTGCGTGACCACATACAACTAAATCAGGTTTTTGTTCTAACAAAACCTCTTCAAACTTTTCGCTACCTAATTCTGGATAAGCATACGCGTTCTCTCCCTCCAATATTTTGTAGGTTGGTGCATAATGAATAAGAAGTATTTTTATATCACATTTTAATTCAGCTAATAGTTTTCTCACTTTCTCTACTCTCATTCTATATTCATTTTCTATATCAGGCAAATTTCTCGACTGCCAGTATGTCGGTCTATCCAAACTTCCTTTTGTTCCAACTATACCGACTTTTTTTTCATTTATATCTAAAACAATCCTTTCTTCTTCAAGAAATTTTATTTCAGTATATCTTTCTTTTATTTTATCAGTCGTTTCTTTGCCAAACTCTGAGTTTCCAAAACAAGCTACTATAGGACAATTAAATTTGCCAAAAAGTGCGTTGTTTATTTTTGAATATTCTTCTACATCGCCCCGATCTATCATATCTCCAGCAAGAAGAAATAAATCTGGTTTTAGATTTATGTTATCTATTGATTTGACAAAAAATTCAAAATTTCTTGGTGAGTGCACATCAGATGTAGCAGCTATTATCATTATTTATAAATAAGTGTGAAATGTTTAAAAACCTACTTACTGCTCATGAAAAGAGATACGGCTATACCTGTTATTAGAGCTACTAGACTTGCTGTGGCAAAATATTCAAAAGAGAACAAAACATTTAATGGGTGTCTACCCCAAAAAAATCCCAAAATAATGGAAAGAATAAAGCCGTACAGCAATGCTGCTCCAAAATGTTTCAAACCTGTTGAAAAATCATTGTAGGTTTTTTTGATGAAAAATATCGCTGCTACCAAAAATATTAAAAAGAAAACAAAACCAACATAAGAATTTGGCGCAACCATAGTTGGTGTTGAGAAGACACCAAATTGCGCAACTGTTTGATATATTATTATTGTTAAAATGTTTTTTTCTTGTTTTATCAGATTGGAAGAGACATTGGTGAAAAAATTTAATTTCGTCTGTTCTGATTTTTCAGTTGTGTTTTTTGAAATATCAGCTGCTGTTGGAAGTTTTTGTTCTTTTTTCAAATAATTTTTATTGATACTTTCTCTCAGCTCTTTGAATAACCAATAAAATGATACACAAAAGCCAATCAAACCCATCAAAATTCCAAAAGCTCCAAAAATTATATTTCCGGTTGTCAAACCTGTGACCGAAACTCTATATGAGAAGCTAGTTAAGAAATAGTAAAAGGCTATACTTGTTATAAAAAGAAATATTGTTTTTTTTATTATAGATAGCAAAACTGCTGTTATTTTGTTTATTATAACTATTGCAAGAAAAAACAACATAAATGAGATTGAAATGGCTGCAACATCACCTTGTAGAGAGAGTGTGGGTAAAGAATACAAATAACCAGATACAAATTCTAGAATTGATGTATTATTGAATGTAGCATTTAAACTGAATCCAAATGTAGCGAACAAATTAGGCATATACTATTTAATTGTTTGATTATTATAAATTGTTTGAAGTTGGTGATTTTTTGGATATATGCGTGCACTGCGGTAAAATTGCAACTATGTATAACAAATCAGAACAGCCTGTTTGCCAAAGGTGTTTTGAAAAGCCACCGAAAAATTATATTTGTAAAAAATGCGGCGCGATGATGGTGATTAAAAAAGGAAAATATGGATCTTTTTGGAGTTGCGTTGGATATCCAATGTGTGACAATTCTGTTTCTTTAAGGCAAGCTTTCATGAAGAGTTTAAATGCAAAGAAAAAATAATTTTTGAAAAATAATTTTATTTATGGACTGGACGGGACTTGAACCCGTAGCCTCAAGCTTGCGGAGCTTGCGATCTAGCCATTGATCTACCAGCCCGTTCAATATTTAAATTCTTGTAGAAAATTTAAAGTAATAATGACATAAATTCACATGTAGAGAGGGGTGCTAGCTTAGCCTGGTACTTGCAAAGCAGGAATGGAGCACCTGACTGATAATCAGGCGGTCGCCAGTTCAAATCTGGCGCACCCCATTCTTTAGCAAAAGCATCGCTAAATTCATTTTTAAATCCTTTTAATCTAATTTAAATCAGGTGAAAATATGGTTGAATATAAAACAATAAAATCTGAAGAAATAAAGTTTGGTAAAAATAATTTTATTGAGGTTGCAAGAAAAAAAGCTGTAACATCAGATGGAGAAACTGAATTTGTATCTCTATCTAGAGGCTTTATAACATTGAACAACGAGAGGAGATATAAACAATCTGTGACTATACCAAACTCTAAAGAGGTTTTAGATTTCATTTCAGGTAAATTGAAAGAAATGGATTAAATCTCTTCCCAAGCATCTATTTCTTCTTCTGCTTCTTTTCTAACATTTTCTACCTCATCTACTTCTTTGCTTATTTTTTTCAGCGGTTTTTCCATTATTTTTTCTCTTATGTCAAATTTCGATTTTTTCGGTTTAAAGCTTCTCTCTTCTATGTCTTCTGCTTCTTCTTCAACTTCTTCAATATCTTCTTCCTCATATGTTTTTGTCTTTTCTTTAGTTTTCATTGCTTGCTGAAGCTGGATGTTATCTAATATTTCAATAATTTTGTTTAATTTTGCTTCCAAATCGTTTATTCTTTGATTCAAAACTGACAGCTTATCCACTTCATCTAAAGCTTTTAAAATGCCCATTTCTAAGAAGATTCCTAGAACACCTATATTAGTTTTCTCTCCTGTTTCAATGTTCTCAGCTACATGTGTTTTTTTCTGATTATCGAAAAATATCTTAAAATCTTCTGTGTTCAGTTTATATTTGGTCACAATATTTGGTGGCATAGTATTAGTTTGTACATTAATCAATTTATCTTTATTTCCAGAATTTTTTCGTTCTTATAAAGGTTCTTTCTGCTTCGAGTAAAGCTTTGAAGAATTCGTCTTCATTTGAATACATCCCTCTTAGCACTCTTGTTGCGACTTTTGGACCAATGCCTCTAGCAGCTAAAGCTATTATTGCTTTTTTGCCATAGACTATGACTAAATCAGATATCTTATTCATCCTTTCCCATTTAGCCACTTCTTCGTTTGTTAGATCAATTCCCTTTAATTTTTTCTCTATTATTCTATCCATTTCTATTCTGCTTGGATGAACAGATGTTACAAGCTTTGCTCTGCATTTATCACATCTTATATCATTCGGCAAATCTTTTACACGTATAGTCATTGTCCATTTTCCACAATTCAAACAAAGCAATTTAATTTTCTTTGACATCAATCTTTTTTTGAAAATATCCAATATTTGAATATCTGGTTTTTCTGGTCCAACAAGTTCTGCTTTCATTCTAAGTCCAACTTTGGCTAAAGGTGATAATTTATTTGTGAAAATTAGTTGCAATTTACCATTTTGTATATCTTCTAAAATTTCTTTTGCTTTTTCTATGTCAAGCTTTTCTGTTTTTAATTCTCTCATAGTTTCTTTCCAAAGAGGAGTGTCGACATAAAGATCAATGATTCTGCCCATCATTACTTTGCCCAAATCTGCATCTTTTCTTATAACGCCAAATCTTTTTGCAACATGTAAAAATTTCCATTGGAATAATTTTGTATTGGGTAAAGACATTTCAATCAAAGGTTCTATTGCGTCACTTGGTGTTTTGATCAAAACTTCTTTCAATATATCTATACCTTCTTTTTGCATTTGCAAAATTATTCTATAAGGGTCTATTTTCAAACCAACACTTCCTATTCTAGTTGATAGAATTGAAGAAAGAAATCGACCTAAAGTTTCATTAACAACATTGCCAAAACATGAATGAATTACAGCTGTTTTGTCTTTGTATTCAACAACTATTTTTTTGTCTGTCGGAACTTGATATTTTGTTTGTTTTTTTATTATATTTGCCATTCTGTTAGCAGAATTTTCATCAACAGGATATTTGCTTTTTATCCAACTTACAATTTGGCTTTTATTAAAACCTGATTTTATCATTTCTTCTATTGAACCCCTTAATAAACCTACTTCTTGCGCAACTTCATATGTAACAGGAAGCAAATCGCCTTCCCAACCAGGTATTGCTGCTTCAATGTCAGACGATGGTTCAACGTAAATATCTTTGCCATCTATACTAACCACATGCCAAGACTCACCTTTAATAATAAAAGTTGAACCTTCTGTTGCATTGATAGCAACAAACTCTTCATCCAAACTTCCAACTTTTTCGTTTGTCAGCATATTGATTACAGTATAGCTTTTCGAATCGGGTATGGTACTTAAATTTTCAAAGTAATACAGCAAACCTTTTCGGGAAATTTTCATTTGATTTTCGTTTATAAACAAATATTTTAACGCTGCCATTTGATTGCATACAGAAAGAAATTGATCTTTTGTTAGGTGATGATATGGATATGCGTGCTTTACTATTTTGTATGCATCATCTATATTCATTTTATAATTATCTCTCAACAAACCGATTATTTGGTGTGCTAAAACATCTAATACGTTTTCATGAATTCTTGGTTTTTGAAGTTTTTCTGCCAATGCTTGTCGTGCAATAACCGATGATTCAAAAACATCATCAATATCAGTTGCTATTATCACACCTTCTGATTTTTTTGTATGCCCATGTCCTGATCTTCCAACTCTTTGTATTGCACGTGAAGCTTGACGAGGAGACATGTAGTGCAAGATGAAATCAATAGAGCCTATATCTATTCCTAATTCTAAGCTACTAGTGCAAACAATTGCTTTAAGTTTTTGTTGCTTAAAATCCTCTTCTACTTTTACTCTAACTGATTTGCTCAAACTGCTGTGATGATTTTCAACAGCCAAATCTGGATATGCTTGCTTTAATCTTGAAGTTAGAATTTCTGCAAAATCTCTCGTGTTGGTGAAAATTAGTGTGGATTTATGAGAATTTATTAAATCTTTTATCAATCTCACTCTTGATGCTGAATGAATGTTTGAAAATATTTGATCTGACAATTCCTTATCAGTTGGTATTGGTTTTGGACTAACAACACTAATCTGCATCTCTTTTGTCGCTGTAGCTTTAACAATTTCCATTTCTCTTCCGCCAGAAATAAATTTTGCTATTTCTTCAGGATGTCCTATTGTGGCGCTAAGAGCTATCAATTGAAAATCTCCACACAATTGTCTTAATCTCTCTAAAGCTATTGTTAGCTGAACGCCTCTTTTACTGTCAGCTAATTCATGAGCTTCATCTATTACAACCCATTTAATATTTCTCAAATTTTCCCTCATTTTTTTTGCTGGCAGTATTGCTTGCAGTGTTTCTGGTGTTGAAACAAGCAAATCATCTGGAAAATCAACTTGTTTTTTTCTTTCATAGGCAGATGTGTCGCCATGACGAACAGAAACATTCATATCTAATTCTTCTCCCCAAAATAGAAACCTTTTTAGTAGATCTCTATTCAATGATTTTAATGGAGTTAAATACAGCATGCTTATTGGTTTTGGTTTTTTCTCCAACCACATTTCGAATATAGGTAACATCACAGTTTCGGTTTTGCCTAAACCTGTTGGTGCTATGAGCAAAACATTTTTTCCTTCAAGTATTTTTGGTATGCCCATCTTTTGAGGTAATGTGGGCTCATCAAAACCCGCTTTCTTTAAAGCTTCCTGTATCTTTTTATTCAAATTTTTAAAAGGCATATCTATCACTAAATAAAACAGAATTAATGGTATTGATGTACTTCATCATTCTAAACTATGACGAAAGATAAGTTGAATTGAGAGATTTAAATTTTTTATCAATTTCTATAAAAAAGCATGAAAAATATAATGGTTTACGATTACATACAAAAACAAAGCATACAAAAATTCTATCCAAATCACATCTAACCAATTTACAATCCATATCAGTAAAACAAAAGGATAACCTATTATTGCAAAAAAGTTTCTTTTTATATGCCTGTTCGTTTCTTTCCATAAAACTTTCGCATCTGAATAGCTTGGGAAACATCTTGCTGCAGATGATATTCCTAACCAGAAAAATAAAATTTCAGCTAAAAGATTTCCAGCATAAAATTTGGAATAGATGAAAAAGATGATTGAAAGCAATGTTCCAAAAATAAAAGGACCTACTGTTATAAAAAATGATTGTTTGAAGTTACGCGGCGCATCGTGAATTACATATCCAGCTGGGTCGCCAAGTCTGAAATATTTGACTTCTTTTACTTTAACATTCATAAAGTCACAAAAAAGTTTGTGGCCTAGTTCATGAATAATAACTCCAGGAAATGTTAGAAGAGAGACTGTTTCACGCAATGTCATAATTTTAATGATTGTTAATTTAGCTTATATGTTTCACTTTTTTCAACTATTTTACATTTACCATAAGGAATGACCAACTTGGCCTCTTCAGCCAAATCTCCAAAAATTTTATTGAATGTTTCATGAATGTTGTCGTTGCCTGGAATAATGACTATATATTTTTTTGTTTTTTTCTTAATAGCTGATATTGGTCCATAAATTATTTTGTTATCAAAAACACCTATTGCTAACTTCATCTCTATTCTTCTAACCCATTCTCTTTTGCCATATATCATAAAAGATCCTTTTGGCAAACCACTTTCTTTTTTGACTTGGTCGGGTGATATATAATAAACATCTGCTTGTATTCCAATTTTCCATGCTTTAGAATAAGCTGCACAAAAATCTGCTGCTTCATTGATTGTTGATTCTGGAATTTTTTCATTTTTTGGATTTTTTATTATTACAAAAGGTGATCCAGTAATGTCAGCGTGGAAAACTAAATCGTTTTCATTCATGTGTTTTCTTACAATTTGCTCGTTAGATTCTGCGTCTTTGCCGCCAATAACAAGATAATCATCTGAAGATATGAACCATCTAAACTTTTCATACCATTGTCTTTGCTTTTTGACTTCCTTCGGCTGCTTTTTTTCTATTTTCAATTTTTCTATAGCTGCTTTAACACCTTCGATTTTTTTCTTTATTGTCTTTATTTTCTTGAAATATTCTTGAATGTTATCGTTCAAAGATTTTCTTGGGTTAAACAATATGCCTTTTATCTCAACCTCCTTTTGAGGAGCATATTTTTTGGTTTCAAGCTCTTTTTGAAATTCTAAATAATTTTCGTAAATAATCTGTATGTTTTTCTCATACAAACTTTTCTTTTTTTCTAATTCTTCTAAAATTTTGATTTGATTTTCTCTTATTTTTTTTGTTTTTTGTTCCATTTCTGTAAAATCTGAGATTTGATAAATTCTGTAGTTTGTATCAAAATCTTCTTGCAACTCTTTGTTTATATTGTTCATTTCATGAAACTCTGTTTCTATGTCTCTAAAAAAAATGTATATGTCTTTAGCATTCATCGAATCTTTTGAATCTGGATCTATACCTAATTTAGAGCATATTTTATTTGCTATCTCTCCGCCGAAACCCAAATCTTTTGCTAGTATTCTAATAACTTCTTTTTCGTCTAATCTCCTCTTTAAATCCTCTATGCTAAGCGAAAAGGGGTTTGTTGTCAAAGGCGGATATTGGTATTCTAAGTTTCTCTTAATTGCTCTGTCTTTCCACTCTCTCATCTCAATTGCAATTATTATTTTTCTTGCCGGCTTCTCTGTCAAAATTATGTTGCCATTTCCAAAAAGTTCTAAAATTAAGATGTAATTGTTGGTTTCTATCTCAACTAATCTATCAAACTCTTTTTGTTTTATCTCAATTATTTTTTCATTTGTTAAATGCTTCTTTAAAAGATTGCAAAAATTTGACGGCGATATTGCATCGTAATTTTTGTTGCTCAAAAAAAATCCTTTCCTGTGGATGATGAGAAAATTTCTATCTCCTTTGGAGTATAACTCAAACAAAAAACCATTTGGTATTTCCTTAATCTTCTGAATCTTCGAATTCAATATCTTCCTCATCATTTTTGTCTGAAACATCACTTCCAGACTGTTCATTTCTCTCATGTGGAATCACACTCTTTAAAGCTTCTTTAATTTCGTTTATACTCTTACCAAAATATCTCTCAAATTCTTTTGTTGTTACAAGCCTTCTTGTTCTTCCAAACTTTTCTGTTTTAATTAAACCTTTCTTTTCTAAATCTTTAATATAACCGTAAGCTTTGTTTCCCTGTATTTTTACGACTTCTGATTGGGTGGCTGGCTGCTTTAAAGCAATTATGCCAAGAGCGCGAAGCATTCCTTCTGTGAGATCTGAATGGGGAGTTAAAGAAGAAACCTTGTCTAAAAATTCTTGTTTTACCCTCAGTTGATATCCACCAGGCAAGACAGCAAGCTCGAATCCTCTTTTGTTAGAATCTAGGTCTTTCTTTATTTGGTCTAATATTTCTTTTATTTTGGTTTCAGAAGTTATTCCTGATATTTTTGACAATTCTTTGATAGTAAGAGGGTTGGATGATATAAATAACGCTGCTTCGATTAATGCTTTTTTTTCGTCCATAACAACCAAATAATATTTCTATTGATATAATAAGAAAATAACGCTAAAAGGGAAGTTTCTTTAAAAATTAGTTGCCTCTGGGATGTGGACGGTTACTATAAGGTGGTTCTATGGGTCGTCTTAGTGAATCGCGATTAATTTGTCGAATCGATTGATCTCTAGGTGTATATCTTGGTGGTGGTTTATCACTGGGGTTTTTTCTTTTTTCGTATGTTGACATTAAAAAATCACAAACATTTAGATATAAAAAACTTGTTCTATATCTTGTAGAAAATATCCCTAATCTAATTTGAAAAAACAATTTTTTCTTAAATCTGTTTCTAAATATATTAAAGTGAAGAAAATGTTGGACATAAAACTTATAAGAGAGCATCCAGAAATTGTTAAAAACAATCTGGAAAAAAGGCGTGAATTGGATAAAATAAAATGGGTTGAAGAATTGCTGATTTATGACAAAAAAAGGCGTGAATTGATCGAACAAGTGAATGAGTTAAGAAGGAAAAGAAATCTGATAACAGTAGAAATTACAAAATTAAAAAAGGAAAATAAAGATGTAAGTAAAAAACTGAAAGAAGTCAAAGAAATTCCTGATAGGATAAAAAAATTAGAAGATGATTTAAAAAAATACGAAGAAAAAATCACAGAATATTTAATGAAACTTCCCAATATTCTTCATGAATCTGTGCCTTATGGCAAAGATGAAAAAGATAATGTAGTAATCAGAACTTGGGGGAAAAAACCTGAATTTGATTTTGAACCAAAAAACCATCTAGAAATATTGCAAAACCTCGGTTTAATAGATGTTGATAGAGCTGCTAAAGTTGCAGGACATGGATTCTTTTACATGAAAGAAGATTTAGTTCTGCTAGATCAAGCTATTCAGAAATTTGCAATAGATTTTCTCAGAAAACGTGGCTATGTGCTAATACAACCACCATATATGCTAAAGAGAAAAGCTTATCTAGGCGTCACAGATTTGGAAGCGTTTAATGATGTGCTTTACAAAATAGAAGATGAAGACTTACATTTAATAGCAACAGCAGAACACCCAATCGCTGCAATGTTTATGGATGAGATTTTGGATAAAAAGGATTTACCAATGAAATTTGTAGGTGTCAGCCCTTGTTTTAGGAAAGAAGTTGGTGCTCATGGAAAATACACCAAAGGTTTGTTCAGGATGCATCAATTTCACAAAGTTGAACAGTTCATATTCTGTTTGCCAGAAGATTCTTGGAAATTGCACGAAGAGTTACAAAAAAATTCAGAAGAGTTGTATCAAGCTTTAGGCTTGCATTACAGAATTGTCAATGTGTGCACAGGTGACATAGGAAGTATAGCAGCAAAGAAATATGATACTGAAGTTTGGATGGCTGACGGTGAATTTAGAGAAGTTGGATCCAATTCTAATTGCACTGATTATCAGGCAAGAAGATTGAATATAAGATATAGAGAAAAAGAGGGTCAAGCTGTAGCTGGATTTGTTCATACTTTGAATAACACTGCTTTAGCCACAAGCAGAACGATGATAGCTATAATAGAGCAAAATCAGCAGAAGGACGGTTCTGTGATAATACCAAAACCTTTAAGACCTTATATGAATGGAATAGAAAATTTAAAACGAAAGGAATAAAAAATTAAGTTTTTTAAAAAATTAACATGTCTAAAAAAGTGTTAGTCCGTATAGAAAATCGTGAGGGTATTCCAACAAGCCAAGCACATATCCAAGGTCCATATGGATTTGGACGTTTTTGTGGGGGGGAAGTTGTTATCAGACTAGTTGATTGTAACCCTCCTCCTGGAAAATATGTTTGGTGTAGAGTTATTGGTCTTGGTAGAAAGGGAGAATTATTAGCTGAACGTGTTTACTCAGATTAGGTTTATCAACAAAATTATCCCATCACCAATCAACAGAGTAAATATCAAAGCTAGAGGGAAAGCTAAACCAAATCTTACACCTTCCTTTATCCAAACATACTTCTTACCTGATTTTTTTATCTCTTTTATTTGTTCTTTTGTTAAGCCTTCCCATAATTTTGAATCTAAAAGAACATCACCGACTTTCAGATGCGAAACTGGTATTTTCTTCTTGAAACCAACTTCTTCAACAGTTTTGGAAAACCTCCAAACAAGAAAAAGTCCTATGCTCAATAAAATAATTTTAATTTCAATTTTCAACAAGTCTAAAAATGAAATTGTAAAGAAATGCTTTATTGCTAAAACACCAAATCCGATTAAAAGAATGAATACAGCAACATTCAAAATTACAAGAATTTTTGAGTTAGCTCTCAATTCGTGAACGAAGGTATACCAAATTTTCTTTTCAATAAACGCGAGCACAATTGCATAAACAATCATATATATTGCGCCTATGAAGAAAACATTAAAGAACAAACTCAAGGAAAATGGAAAGAACAATTTAGCACTAAATTTAGAACTCAGGGTAGGCAAGAGAAAGCCGAGTGCAGAAAGCAACTTTGCATCGCCACCTCCCCATTGACCTGTGTAATACATAAAGAAACCAAACAAAAGAAAACCAAAACCAGCAATAGCTGAGTAAAGTATTGGATTATAGCTTGACAACACTATAGATTCAATAATGTGAGCAATTATCCCAACACCCATCATAATATAAGGAATTTCATCAGGAATTTCAGTTGTTTTCAAATCAACAAAACCTGCAATAGCACTTCCAACTAAAGCAACTATAATAAGTATCCATTCAAACATATGAGAATCAACTATATTTATTGAACCCTAAACTTTTTGCTACTTCTCTCATACATCTTCTACAATAGTATAAACCATATTTTCTAATAATTCCCCTGTGAGTGCCGCACCTTTTACATCTTCTTTTTCCCTTACCAAATTTTGCTGGCATTTTATTTAACCACCTATATCTCCAAAAATCTTCAAAACATTTATCTCATCATCTGTTTCTTCTTCTTCCTGATGTTTGATCATTCCAACTACAACAGACTCGTAAACTTTAGACCAATTGTTCTCCATCAAAGCTTTTCTAAAAATAATGCCTCCTAACTTAGTAGTCATTTCACTTGACCACAAATCTTCATTCAACTACATTCACCCCCAATTTTTTAATCCAATCCACCGTTTCTTGCTTAGTAATAAGATGTGATTTACCTATTTTTGATTTTTTAATTTTTCTTTTTTTCACTCTATATCCTGGTCTTGCTAATGTAACACAAAAATCAAAACCCATAATACCTATGTCAGGATCATATTTTACATTTGGCAAATCTATATATTCTTTAACACCAATTGAGAAGTTACCATCGTTTATTTGCTTCATTTTTATTATATTATCATTTGCTTTTAATACATCTTTCAACATTTGCATAGCCTCATTACCTCTCAATGTTACCATGACTCCAACAGGTCTGCCTTTAGCTAAACCAAAAGTATTTCTTTTATGAGTTTTTGTTATAATTGGTTTTCTACCTGTTAGTTTATTTAAAAGTTTTTCAGCTCTAGCTAATTTTTCTTTATCCACAGCAGAACTTATATTAATTGTTACTTTCTCCAATCTAATTTCTCTCATCTTATTCATAATTTCACTCCATAATCTTGATTACAGGCTTTTCTTCGCCTACAACAAATGTGTCATCTTTGACTGTTTCAAGTTCTCTTCCTTCTAAATCACAAACAACTTTGTTTGGTTCTCTACTTCTTGTTTCTTTAACTGCTTTTATCTTAACAATTTTGCCTTTGTTGGTACCTCCTGTTATGAGCCCAATTTTTCCCTTTTCCATTTTCAAATGTTCTACTATTTTTTGTGAAGGTATTTCTATGAGCAAAGAATCGCCTGTTGAATATTTGTTTTTAGCTTTGTTTTCAACCAAGATGTTTCTTCCGTCATGCAAACCTAACTGATATTTGCCTCCTTTAATTGTGAATTTTCTATTTATTCTGCATAATTTTAAATTAGCTTCTTTTTGTGGTATCTCTATTAGCTTTAATCCTGAAGGAACCATAACCACACGATAGAATTTTTTCATTTTAGGGATATGTATTACATCCATTAAACCAACGCCGTATTTGGGGTCTTTTCTTTCTTTTCCATCAACCAAAATTTCTTTGGCTTTAATTATTTTTTTTGCTTCTCTCAAACCGTCTGCAATTCCGAGTATATCTCTTACAACTATCTGTAAAGGAATTGAAACAAATTTTTTATGAGGTCCTGATCTAGGTGAAACTACCCACTTTTTCTCTTTGGGACGGACTTTCCAAAATTTTGGTGCTAATAATCTTTTCAAGTGACTCATATTCAACTAACCTTTATTTAGATTTTTTAAATCTTTTCTTATCCTCTTGCAATGATATTATCATAAGATTGCTTGGTTGCAAGGGGACTTGAACTTCTGTACCTGCTACTCTCTTTCTTGTTATACCTTCAACAAAAACTTGTGTTTTCTTTACATCGACTTTAGTTACTTTACCTGTTTTCTTTTTGTATTTTCCTCTTAAAACAATTACTTCGTCTCCCTTTCTAACAGGCAGTGATCTTTTTTTATACTTTTTTCTCAACTCTTTTGATAAATGAACACTTAAAAATTTGCGTTTTATATGAAGTGGTGCGTTTGCTCTATATTTTCTCTGCTTTTTGGGATTTTTGCTTGCTTTCCATTTATTTGACCATTTTTTCATTTATATTACACCTAAACTATAAAATTTGAAATTTTACCTATTGTGGAAAATCTTTCAACTGCTTCTCTTGCTACAGGACCCTTTACTTGAGATCCTATTGGTTCTCCTTTCTCGTTTACTAGTATGGCGGCATTATCTTCAAAACTTATTCTCATGCCGTCCATTCTTCTATATTCTTTTTTCTGTCGTATTATAACAGCTCTAACAACTTGTTTTTTCCATTTTACTGTTCCTTGTCTAACAGAACATACAATCATATCACCAACTCCACCGGCTGGCATTCTTCCCTTAACTCCTTTGTATCCTATTACTGATATTACATTAAGTATCTTTGCACCTGTATTGTCAGCACACTCTATTAATGAATTAACAGGTATTCCTTTTGTTATTCTTGCTTTAATTGCTTTCATGGTAAATCAACTCTTTTAATTTAAGAAAAGATATAATTAAAAAGATTTTTATACACAAAGAAGATTAAATTAGTTTCTCAATTACAACAAAGCTTTTAGTCTTTGAAAGAGGTCTACATTCTCCAATTTTAACCTTGTCTCCTTTTTTAGCGTTTATACATTCAGGGTTATGTGCCATTATTCTGCTTTTTCTTTTCTCATATCTTTCATACTTTGGAACGTAATGCAAATAATCGACTTGAACAACAACAGTACCTTGCATTTTATCTGAAACCACTGTACCCTGAAGTATTTTACCGTGCACTGGCAAAGTGCCGTGGAAAGGGCATTTGCTATCGCTACAGCTAGCTTCTGGGGTTTTTACATCATATCCTATATCTCTTATTTTTTGTTTTGCCATTTCATTAACCTTGTTTTTTCTTAAATTTAAATGCAACAGATTATTTATCACAAAGATTTTTATTTTTAATAGAGATTACCATCTAGGCAGCTTCTTTTTTATTCTATCTTCTGGCCTGCCAATCAACAATTTACCATCTACCTCTACTCTTTTTTTATTTGGCAAATAAAAAATAAAAGTACAAATAGATTTTGGAATTGATTTTTCTCCTTTTTTAGTTTCTATTTTCAAAATATTATAAGTTTCATCTATTACTGTCCCCTTCAGATTAGCTATATCAGAACATGTACTTTTTTTCACTTCAACTTTTAATCCTATGAGTTCGTGTCTAACTAAATTTTGAGGTGTTATAGGCATATAATAAATTTGATCGACAAAATTAATAGTAATGACTAATTTTGAGCAAGAAAGAAACAGGATGGTAGCTAGACTCGAAGAAGAAGGTTTTTTACATTCATCCATTGTGAAAAAAGCTATGAAAAAAGTTAAAAGAGAATTGTTTGTGGCTAAAGAATATAAACAATATGCATATGTTGATGAGCCTTTGCCCATACCTCCTTTTACAGGCAAACAAACTATATCGGCTCCACACACATATCCTATTTTTTATGAATCTTTACAGCTCAAGAAAGGTGAAAAATTGCTAGAAATTGGAACAGGTTCTGGTTATGGTGCTGCACTGGCGAGAGAGATTGTTGGTAAAAAAGGTATGGTTGTAACTATTGAAAACAATAGAGAAACATTCGAGTTTGCTAAAAAAAATTTAAAAAATGCTGGATACAAAGATGTTAAAATTGTATTTGGAGATGGATCTAAAGGTTATGTAAAATTTGCTCCTTATGACAAAATTTGCGTAACAGCTTCTTGTTATAAAATTCCACAGCCACTTGTTCAACAAATGAAAGAGAATGGCAAAATGATAATTCCTGTTGGTCCAACATACCCCAGTCAAAAGCTTGTTCTTGTTGAAAAGTTTGGCAATGAAATTAAACAAAAAGTCATAACACATGTTGTATATGTCCCTTTAACCGGAGAATACGGTTATACTAGCTAGATTCTATCATATCTTTGTCAAAGCCCATTTTCTGCAATAATTCTTTCGTTTTATTGACATGATTTCCCTGCAACTCTATTTTTCCTTCCTTGAAAGAGCCACCGCAAGCTAATTTATGTTTTAAATTTTTCAAAACAGATTTTACAGACTTGTCATCAATACCTTCAATTATAGTTACTGGCTTGCCAAATTTTCTGGTTATATAATAAACTTTGATTTTTTTAGCTTCTCTCTCGATTATTCTGCATGTACATATATCTAGCGGTAAACCACAGGTGGGACATATTCCTATTTTTTCTACCATTTCTTAAAAAATCACCTATGCTTAATAGTTGAAATTAAAGGATTAATAAGCATTTCTATCATTTTTTTCTCTCTGTTTGAATAGTTAGAATTTTTGCTATGGATTTTTTAATAACTCGTATTTTACCAGGGTTTTTGACATTACCTCCCATTTCGACATTCCCTTGCTCTTTCATCAGTTCCAAACGCAAGTCTTTCAAATACTTTTCCAACTCAGCATTACTCGCTTTCTTCAAATCTTTCGTTTTCATTCTTTAACCTCTTTTCTATTGATTTTTCAGATAAATCTTCAGGTATTTGAAGTAATATTTTTACCTTAACACCTACCATACCAAGCTTTAAGATTGCCACGGCATGTCCTGTTTGAACTAATGTGTCAGCATAATAGCCAGAATGTTTAATATAACCTTTTTTAAATGTTTGAAATCTTCCTCTCTCTCCTCCCAACTTTCCTGCTATCCTTATTTCAACCCCAATAGCACCAGCTTCCATTATTTTGTCAATGTAAAAGTTTGCTAATTTTTTGTAAAAACTGCCCTTCTCAATACCTTTAGCAATTTTATTGGCTACTATTTGTGGATCAAGAAGTGGAGATTCTACCTCTCTAACATCCAGCATGGGGTTTTCTAAATCAAACTTTGCTTTTATCTCATCTGTTATATCGCTCACTTTTTTACCAGATTTTCCAATAACTATACCAGGTTTTTCTGCATAAACTATTATTCTAGTTCCCAAAGGCGTTCTTTGAATTTCGACATGACTATAACCAGCTCTATCAAATTTCTCTTTTAGAAATCGTTCTATTTCTGATTCTTTTATACCCTCGTTTATAAAGAATTTTTCCACTCCCATTACCTCTCTTCCACCTCTACCTCTAAATGGCACATTTTAGCACGTCTACCTCTGTGTGTGTATCTACTTTTTGGAAGAATGAATGTAAAAGCTTTATTAGCAGCTGCTCTTTTAATAAACAATCTCTCAGTATCTAAACCTAAAGATTCAGCATTGCTTTCTGCTTCTTTCAAAAGAGATAATATTTCCTTTGATGCGGTTGGATAATATCTACCATCTAAACTTTTTTTATGTTCAATTAACTCATTCAAAAAGGTTTTTGCTTTTTTTAGATTTTTGTTTCTTATCTGTTTAAATATTAAAACAGAATCTTTTAATGAAACTCTTGCAACAGGTCTGCTTGCTTTTGCTGTTTTCTTCATGAAATCACTAAATAGAAATAAGAGTATTTAAAGTTTGATTTAGCTTATCGATTGCTTTCATATTATCAACTAAAGATATTTATTGATAAGATTTTTAAAGATTGGGTAAATCGAACTCTTTTGGAAGAAAACCATTGTTACTAGAGGCTTTCTTTATAACAACTAACTTATTTTCTTTAATTAAGTTTCTTGATACTTCTGCTATCCAAGATTCATTTTTGCCTAATTTTTCTGAAATGTTTTTTATAGTTATTTTTTGGTTTTCTTTTTTTAATTGCAAACATGTGTCTAGTATTTTTGTTTCTATGAAACCATTCTTGAATCTAGGTGGCGTTATATATGAATTCAGAATTTCTCTTAATTTTTCTCTTTTTCTTATAGAATTGAAATTTATTTTTTGAGCAAATAGCCACATATTTGATTGATTTGAAATTTGAGTGCCCCACCCATAACTTGTATAACATTTTTTGGTATCATATATTTGTGTTGAACCAAAAGGCTCGTTAACTATAATACCCAAAGACTCTATTAGCTCTTTTAATTGTGTTAACCTGAATGGTGGTTCATTATCTGAATTATGTTGCCTTAATTGAATTGCTTTACCGCTTTTTCTAATATGTATAGATCTTTCATCATCAAATGCTTGTTGAATAAAAGCTCTTTTAATATTAGTTCTAGATTTTAACAAAAACTCAGGTATTTTTGGATTAGTGAAAACTTTGCTTTCGGGAATCATTCCTAAACCATTAACTAAAATATAACCCAAAATTTTAGGGAATTCTAAATGAATTGTTTTCATGTTTCTTTTCCTTGTGTCATATTTTATGTTATAATCTATTTTACCAAAGATTTTTTCAATGTTTGAAATGAAATTATAGATAGTTTGGTATCATTGTTTACGTAAAATGGAAATAATCCTTTAGTTATACCGCCATCATATAAAAGTCCTGCTATAATCATTGCACCATGCTTGTTATTAAAGTTAAATTGAAATTTTGGATTATAAATTGCATTCTTAGCTCTCATGACTTATTAATTCTATATGTTTTTCTATTTCTTCTAAAGAGTATTCATTGAAACCGTTGTTTTTCAGAAATTCACACAATTCAACAAGAACTTTCATTGAAATTGACTGAAATTTAGACTTTTCAAAATCTATCAATGTAATTCTATCAACACCAGTAGCAACTGATAATTTGTGTTTGTTACCACATATATTAACTGCTAATCTAACTATCTCTTTTTGTAGATCGTGGTTCAATTTAATACATATTTCGTCATAAGGTAAATCCCACAAATGAACAATACCATTTTTATTCATATTTTCTATTTAGTAGAAAAATAAATAGATATTTTCTAAAGAATAGTGTGGATGAATATATAAAATAAAGTATTTTATGTTTTATTTTAGTCTAAATAGACTTAGAATGTCACCAAACCTTCCAAATAAACAGGAAATGTCATTATTTCAAAGGGATGTGTTTGCTGGCCCTTGTAGCCCCCACGCCGGGTGCTGAGTGTTTAACTCTTTGTCTTGTGAGCGCAAACTCTCCTAATCTATGCCCAATCATATAATCAGCAATTGTCAAAGGAACAAACTCTTTTCCATTATGAACTCCTATTTTCTTGCCGACCATTTCGGGCAAAACAATCATATCTCTTTCATGTGTTCTATGAAACTTGTCTGGATATTTTCTCAGATTTTCCAACAATTTTTTTTGTCTTTCTGTTAACCCTCTTGACAATGTGCGTCTCTCTCTACTAGTAACCAGATTCATAAATTGCTCTAAATTAAGTTGTTTCAATTCTTCAAGTGTTTTTCCTTTGAATGTGAAAACTTTTGCCATAAAATCACTTTTTAATTCATAACTTTTATTTCTTTCTTTTACCCATTCTCTTTGGACTTATAGATCCAACTTTTCTTCCAGGTGGTGCATGCCTTGAAACACTTTTAGGTATACCAGGTTTTGTTTTTCCACCAAACGGATGATCAACAGGTCCCATTGCAACACCTCTGACAATTGGCCACACTTTACCTCTAGCTAAAGATTTGTAGTGACTTTGTCCTGCTTTCACAAAAGGTTTTTCTCTTCTACCTGAACCTGCAGGCACTCCAATAACAGCTAAGCAATTTTCATCTATTTCTTTTATCTTACCAGAAGGGAACATCACTCTCACTTTGTTTTTTATTTTGCTAATAATAGTAGCAAAGCTGCCTGAACTTCTACACATTTTAGGCCCAGAACCTGGATAGGTCTCTAAACAACATATTTTCATGCCTTCAGGAATTTTACCAACAGGTAAGACGCTGCCTAAAGTTAGACTTGACAAATAATCAATTTTGTCTCCGACTTTGATTCCTTCAACTGCTATGTGAAGTTTGGTTGTTTTGTCTGGAAACTCAACCAAGGCTAAAGGGGCGTTCCTTCCAGGATCATGAATTATGTCTTTTACAACACCTGAAGAAATGTTTTGAGGCAAATAAAATTCCACTTTACCTGCCCACTTATGAGAAGGTGCTCTATATCTTGGTCCGCCTTTACCTCTTGCTCTTGTTTTAATTCTCTTTCCCATTTTTCATCCCCTAAATCATACCCAACTTAATAGCAATGTCAGAAGCTGAATATTCTGGTTTTAATTTTATAAAAGCTTTCTTTTTACCTTCTCTGGTTATTGCTGTTGCGACTTTTTCGACTTTGACATTAAAGAGTTTTTCAAACGCCTGTTTTATTTCAGTCTTTGTACATTTTCTATCTACAATAAAAACTAGCTTGTTTTCTTTTTCAACCATAGCAACATTCTTTTCTGTCATTGCCGGATATTTCAATACATCATATGGATCCATTTAAATCTCCCTTAATTTTTCAATTGCAGACAAAGACCAAATTGTTAGTCTTCCAGGGTGTGTTCCTGGTGCTAGATCTTCTACTGTTAAATTATCAACAATAGTAGCGTCGACGCCTGGTATATTAGAAGCTGATTTTATTATACCATCATCTTTGGAAACAACAACTAATATACCTTTTTTTTGCTTGTATCTTCTTCCTCTCATTTTTCCTTTACCCGCTCTTTCTGTTTTATCTTTACATCTTTCTATTTCCTTTTCAAGACCTAAAGCTTTTAGCGTTTTCTCAAAATCTTTTGTTTTTTTAATTTTCTGTATTTCATCGTCTAAAACTATAGGAAGTTGCATTTTCTCTATTTTATGACCTCTTTTCTTAACAATATCGACATCAGCTGTCGCGGCTATAGCAGATTTTAGAGCTAGCTTCAATTCTTTTTTATTTATTTTTTGAGCAAATACTTTTTCAATTTTTGGTGGATGTGCTCTTCTACCTTTTACCGATTGGGGAACAAGCCTAACACGGAAAAACAAATGCGGTGATGTTCTGTGTAGTCTCGGCAGGCGTGCCATATCTCTGTTTATCATTTGATACCTCATTCTTCTTTTTCCATGATAGTGAGCAGAACTTCTTTGACCTGCTTCTGGATCTGAACCATAAGGCTGCCTTTTTTGACTTTGAATAGCTAAAACTGCTCTTTTAATGATGTCGTGCCTTATTGTCTCTTTGAAAACTTCTGGCAGCTCTATTTGCTTTTTTACTTTACCGTTTAAATCGATTACATTTGCCTTCATTTCAACCGCCTATATTTCTAATTTCTGTTGGTAAAAATGATGTTTTTTTAGGTCTCACTGGTGTTCTGATTATTATTAATCTGTTCTTTGGACCTGGAACAGAACCTTCTATGAGCATATATGTGCTTTTTACAAGACCGTAATTTTTTATTCCTCCCTTTGGATTTATTTCTTTTCCATCATTGCTGATCTTTAAGATTCTTTTGTTAAATTCTGTTCTTTGGAAAAAACCTAATTGGCCTGCTCTAGGAACTGTCCATCTTATTCTGCCTGGAGATTGAGAACCTAAAGTGCCGATTTGTCTGTGATGTTTCATATCCTTTCTAAATTGTATTTTAACACCATATCTTTTAACAACACCTTGTGTGCCCTTGCCTTTTGTTATACCGATTACATCAACATATTCGCCTTCTTTAAAAACATCGTTTATCTTAATTTCTTTGCCCAAATTGTCTTTAGCAAATTTCAATTTGTCTTTAATATCATTTCCACCTATATCAATTTCGAAAACTTCTGGTTTCTTTTTACCTAAACCCGTCATTTTTGGGTTGGTTTTGACTATCAAGCTTATATCTTTCACTTGATCTATACGCTGTTCTGCATAAGTCAGCTTTTCATTAGCTCTTTGCTCTCCAATTTTTAACTTTCTGGCTAAATCCTTGTCTTTTTTAGAATTCAAGTCCCACACTTCTGTCATGACTTTTAGTCCCTCTGGTGAGGATTTATAGAATCTTATTCCCACAACCTTTATCGGTGGACATTCGACTATTGTTGCAGGCACTCTTATTTCTTCATTCTTAGTAACAGATCCTTTTCTTGTATCTAATATTGTTAAACTAGTCATTCCTACTTTGTAAACAGAAAATTGTAATATTTTTGTTTTTTCAGATTTAGCTTTACCTCTAACTGAAGGATATATTCTTTTGGCTCTCTTCTTTGGATAAAAAGCTAAAGAGCCTCTTCTTGGTCTTTTTGGTGCTGCCATTTAAATCACAATTTTCACTCAAAAAAATTGGTGTGAATATTTATAACATTTTGTTTTTGAACATTTTTATTGTTAATAAGACTTTAATTTATATTAGAAATCTAGATGAGCCTTGCAAGTCTTTTTACATCTCTGTTTGCTATATAAGTGTATATTTGTGTTGTTCTTATATCTTTGTGACCAAGAAGGTGTTGTATAAACTTTATATCTGCACCTGCTTCAAGAAGATGGGTTGCAAAAGTGTGTCTTAATGTGTGTGGTGTGACTGTTTTGTTTATTTTAGCTTTTCTTGCTGCTGTTCTAACTATTTGCTGTATAGTCCTTTCGTCATAAGGCTCTCCTGTATCTGTAGCGAGAACGAATCCTTGTTTTCTTATTCCTAAATTTTCAAGTGCTTTTCTAAGTTTTTCATGGATAAAAATAAATCTTTCTTCCTCTCCTTTTGTTTTTTTCAAGTGTATTGTTTCGTTGTCAAAATCTATATCCGTCCATTTTATATTTCTAGCTTCGTTGAGTCTTAAGCCTGCATAGTATAATAGAGATAAAACTACATAGTGTTTTGGATTTTCTGTGACATAAAACATTCTGGATATATCTTCTCTAGTTAAAACGACTGGCAATTTGATTTTTTGTTGTAAGGATTGTAATTGCTCTGGAAATTCTTGTTTTAAAACATTTTCATAAAAGAATTTTATGGCAAGAAAAACTGCTCTTATTGTTGATTGACTTTGATTAGAATAATCTAATATAAATTCTCTTGGTGTTTTTTCAGATTTTAAAAATTTGATAACTATTTCTCTATATTTTTTTCTTGTTCTATATGAGTATCCTCGAATTTTCATTTCTTCTGTTAATCTGTTTATAAAATCGCGGTTTTCGCTTTGAAAACTCATATATAAAATAATAAAATGAGTTTTCTATTTAATAGATATTGTTCGTTTTTTTGTTGAATTTATCGCGTTATACGAATTCGGATAATATATCTATACTGAAGATTAAACGAATTCGTTTAATAGTTGTTATGTCCAATCGAGGTTGGTTCGGTATACTGTGTATCTTTGAAATTATTTAAATTCAATTTAATTTAATTATATTATGCCAAGAGATTCTGTTTGGCCTACGCCAATTTTTTTTGGAGAATCTAAAAACAAGAAACGAACATTAGGTATAAGAGATAAACAAATTCTTTATAGAAGAGCAAAAGGAAGATGTGAAGGGTGTGGTAAAAAAATTGAATTTGATGAAATGCAAGTGGGTCATATAAAAGCTTATTCCAAGGGGAATGCAACAACCCTAGCCAATTCAGCTTGCTTATGTTATAGATGCAACAAATTACAAGGTACAGATACTCTAGAAACATTAAAAAAGAAATTAAACGGAACTTATGGAAAAAAATCTAAAGAAAAATCAACAAAAAAGAAGATAAAAACAAAAAGAAAAGATAATCCATTTGAAATAAAATTCCCAAATATTAAATTCTAAAATTTAATTCATACCGACCTCGACTTCGAATTGCTTCGCAATTCTCGACTTTTTCTTTTCAGAAAAAGGGACATAACAGCACTTATCTGGAATTTTCCTGCGAAAAATTCCCAAATTCTGACTTCGTCAGAACTTCAGATAGGCATGTATATTCATCAAAATTGAGGTTTTTCCATTTGGACTAAGCAATTATCTCAAATCTCTTGCTTTTTAACTAAAAAACTTCACATAATAAAACAATTTAAATAAAATTCTCTTCGGAAATGACACTTACGACATATTTTGTAATTGAAAATAGGTTTATGCTTTAGATTTCAATTAATGGAATGGTGTTTCTTTATTTTTCTATTTTAATCCAGAACGAAAATTTTAAATATAAGTTCTATATAAGAACTTATAATGGAGGAACTAATAATTCAAAACCCTTGGTGGGAATCCAAAACAATATCAGAAGAGAAAGCAAAACCCTACAAGAGAAAAATATTTGAAAAGATAAAAAATACATTTTTCAACTACAAACAGATTTTAATTTTAATGGGTTTAAGAAGAGTAGGAAAAACAACCTTAATTTATCAGATTATAGAGGAATTATTAAAGAAAGGTACAGATCCTTTTCATATTCTGTATTTTTCTTTTGATAAAGTTATTAAAGAGCCAATAGAAATTTTCAAAGAATATGAAAGGATAACAAAAATAAACTGGAAAAAAGAAAGAATATATGTTTTTTTCGACGAAATTCAAAAACTCGATGGTTGGACATCAAAAATAAAACTACTTTATGACAATTTACCAAATATTAAATTTTGTTTAAGTGGTTCGGCTAGCCTCACAATTGAAGAAAAATCTGTAAAAGATTTGGTTGGGAGATGTTTTGGGATAGAAATAAAATTTTTAACGTTGCAAGAATTTGCAGAACTTTATTACGGTAAAAACATTGATAATTTTGAACTTTACCGCTCTGAAATTGAAGCAGTGTTTGATGATTATGTGCAAAGGCCTTTCCCTGAGATTGTCAAATGGCAAGACAAAGAAAAAATTAACAATTATTTGAAAGAGTTTATTGTTGAAAAAACACTAAAGTCAGATACAACTGAAATTTTCAAAAAAGTTAACATTTCATTACTTTCTTCACTTACAGAAATTTTTATTAAAGATGTTGGTGGTGTTTTGAATATTGAAAATTTATCTAAAGATTTACATGTTCATAAACTTACTCTTGCAAACCACATTTACTATTTGAAATTTGGAAAATTGATAAGAATTATTAAAAATTATAGACCTTCTGTCAGAGCAGAATCCAGAAAGCTCGCCAAAATTTATCTTGCTCACCCTTGTTTTGCTTTTGCCTATTATAGTGAAATTGAAAAAGGAAAAATAGCTGAAAACCTAGTAACAGCTGCCTTGGATATTGACAAATATTTTAGAGAAGGATATAAAGAAATAGATTTTTTGAAGATTGATGGAGAGATTTTACCAATTGAAGTCAAGACAAAAAAACTGTTAAGCAAAACTGAATTAAAAACATTGTTATGGTTTTTGAAAAAGTATAAACTGAAGAAAGGTGTGATTATTTACCAAGGAGAAGAAAAGCGAGAATTTTTTGGAGACAAAGAGCTTGTTTTTTTGCCTTTACAAAAGTTGCTTTTTAATTTCGAACTCTATGAATAATCACTTATTTTACTCATTTTTTTCGTTCAAATGTTTATCAAAATCTAATAAACTCGATCTTATAAAAACAACTGTGGATTGATTCTAGATTTTTTCTTCATAAATTTTGTAAAATATTATGTAATTCTATAAAACAAAATTCACTGAGAGATTGTTCAATTCAAATTTAAAACTATTAAAAATAAAAATGATTACATGAATGAATGCATATTCTGTTCAATCGCAATGAAATCGATAAAAAGTAGAATTGTGTATGAAGATGAAAACACTCTTGCTTTTCTAGATATAACACCTAGATCAAAAGGCATGTGTTTGGTGATTCCAAAAAAGCACTTGGTAAATTTCACAGACGATTTGGAACTTTCTAAGAAAGTGTTTGAAACAGCTTTAATAGTAAGTGAAAAAATACAAAAATCTTTGGAGCCACTAGCTGTTTTCATGTCTGCACTACCTTCTCAAGTCCCACATGTGCATCTGCGTGTTTATCCTGTATATGAAAATCAGATACCATTAATAGAAAATAAACCTATAGAGACAAACGAGATGGAGATGGATGAAGTAGCGAGAAAAATACGTGATGCTGAAGTAAAGCATGAAAAAATTGAAGAAAAGCGTGAAGAGAAGATTGAAAAAAAGGAAGAAAAAATTGAAGAAAAACCTGTCGTTAAAGACGGCACTTGGATTAAAAGATATTTTGAGGTGGCTTGAATGGAAAATGAAAAAGAAAAATGTATTTTTTGCAGCATAGTTGCAGGTGAGATACAATCTCACAAAATATATGAAGATCAAAAATTTATTGCGATGTTAGATATATTTCCCGTGACACCAGGTCACACAGTAGTGTTTGCCAAGAAGCATTACGATTCATTTTTTAAAATGCCTGACATGGATAGAATACAGCTTTTTGAAACTGTAAAGAAAGTGGCAGATGCTTTAATGAAAGGTTTGGATGTGGATAGCTTTAATATAATGATTTTCGAAGGAAAACACTCTAACAAAACAATTGTACACGATCCTCATGTGCACATAATACCTAGATATCCAAATGATGGTATTAATATGAATCCTCCGAGAAGTAGATATGCAGAAGGACAGATAGAACAAATATATAGAAAGGTTGCAAGATATTTAAAAGGTGAAATTGGATGGAAATGAAGATTGTAAAAATAGATGTTCCTGAAGGATGTAATGTTATTTTGGGCCAGTCTCATTTCATAAAAACTGTTGAAGATTTATACGAAGCTTTGATTACATCTGTGCCAGAAATAAAATTTGGGATTGGATTTTGCGAGTCAAGCGGTCCGGCGTTAGTAAGACATACTGGAAACGATAAAGAATTGGAAGAATTGGCTGCTAAAAAGGCTTTTGAGCTATCTTGTGGTCATTGTTTTGTAATTTATCTGAAAAACGCCTACCCGATCAATGTTTTACAAAGAATTAAAGATGTGCAAGAAATAGTTGGCATATATGCAGCTACAGCCAATCCTCTAGAAGTTATAGTAGCAGAAACTGAACAAGGTAGGGGAATATTAGGTGTAATTGACGGTGTAAAAAGCAAAGGAATAGAAAAAGAAAGAGATATAAAGGAAAGAAAAGAGTTTTTAAGAAAGATTGGATATAAACAATAATTAATGCGTCAGTAGTCTAACCTGGTCAGGACGCTGGCCTTCCAATTCTAAGAAGAAAGCCAATAATGCGGGTTCAAATCCCGCCTGACGCATTCCCAATTTTAGCTTCTTCTTCTAGTAGTCTTTTATGGTCGCTAATGGTAGCTGGATGCTTTGGTCCCAGAAGATCGCATATTTCAGGCCCTTTGGATATTTCAAATGTTCCTATTTTTTCTGCTAGTTTTACTATATCGTTTTTATCCCAAGTTAACAAAGGTCTTAAGATAGGAATATCGACTGCTTTGGTTATTGATATTAAATTAATCAAAGTTTGGCTAGAAACTTGAGCTATATTTTCACCTGTAATTATGAAATCACATTTTTCTTTATCTACAATCTCTTTTGCTTTTCTTAGCATAAATCTTTTGATTAAAACAAAGTAATATTTTCTTTTACATTTTTTTGCTATTTTTTCAAAATTTCTGCTGGCATCAACGAAAATTGTTTTCTTTATTCCAAGTTTTTTGCATATTTTTTTTACTTTATTTTTTGATTCTCCTCCTGTAAACAATTCAGTAGAGAAATGCAAAGCTATGATTTCGATACCAAATCTTTTAACTAAATAAGTTGCCACGGGACTATCTATGCCACCACTTATTAACGCTATTGCCTTTACCATCATTAAAAATATTAAATTTAAAAATTAAATTTAGTCAATACATGGGTAAGGAAAGATTTATAACTTGTTTTACGCAATTTTAATAAACTTTACTTAATAATGTAATGTATGTTTTATAGGGGATAAAATGAGACATGATATGCTTGCAGATGTGTTATCTACTATAAAAAATGCAGAAATGGTTGGTAAAAAGGAATGTATTTCACCAGCTTCTAATCTAGTCAGAGAAGTATTATTTATAATGCAGAGGGAGGGCTACATAGGAAAATTCGAATTTATTGACGAAGGGAGAGGTGGTAAATTTAGAATTGAATTAAAAAATAGAATAAATAACTGCAATGTTATAAAACCTAGATATTCTGTAAAATTGAATGAATTTGAAAAGTGGGAGAAAAGATATTTGCCTTCTAAAGGATTTGGTATCCTTATATTAACAACCACTACAGGCATAATGACCCACGAAGAAGCAAAGAAAAAGAAAATAGGAGGTAAGCTTTTAGCATATGTTTACTGAGTGATTGAAATGATTAAAGAACTTACAATTCCTGAAGATGTTAAATTGGAAGTTCAAGAAAAAAAAGTAATTGTTAGTGGCAAAAATGGAAGTTTAGAAAAAGAATTCGAGTTTTTTTATGACATAAAAATTGAAAAACAAAACAACAAGTTAATAGTGTCTTCTAATTCCGATAAAAGACGTGTAAGAGCTATGGTTGGAACAGTTATTGCTCATGTAAGAAATTTGATCAAAGGTGTTAGAGAGGGGTATACATATAAAATGAGAATAGTTCATACGCACTTTCCTATTACAGTAAAAGTGGAGGGCGATAAGTTCATAGTTACTAACTTTCTGGGAGAAAAAACACACAGAGTTGCAAAAATACTTGGAGACACAAAAGTTCAAATCAATGATCAAGATATAATTTTGACTGGAAGCGACAAAGAAAAGGTTGCACAAACAGCAGCTAATATTGAGACTTGTACAAAAATTTCTAAAAAAGATAGAAGAGTATTTCAAGATGGAATTTATATATTGAAGGAGCATGATTAAGATGAATCCAAGAAAAAAACCAGCATTTAATAGATATGGTGCTAATGCCAAAAGAGTAGGTAAAAGTTGGAGAAGACCTAGAGGCAGAGACAATAAAATGAGAAAGGGTGAAAAAGCAAAAGGCAAAAGACCTTCTATAGGATATGGTGCTCCTAAGGAAACTAGATTTTTGCATCCTTCTGGATTTAGAGAAGTATTGATAGCTAACGTAAATGAATTAAAAAAAATAGATCCTATTAAAGAAGCTGTAAGAATATCAAGCAAAGTGGGTAAGAAAAAAAAGATTGAGATTATAAACAAAGCTAAAGAACTTGAAATAAAAGTTTTAAATCCGTGATTTTATGGGTGGATTGAAATTACAAAAGAGGTTGGCTGCAGAAATTATGAAAGTTGGTATAAGCAGAGTTGTATTTGATAACGAACATTTAGAAGAAATAAAAAACTCTATAACCAGAGCTGACATTAGAAAAATGATTTCTCATGGTTATATAACAATCAAACCAACTAAAATGAAATTTCCAGAACACAAAAAAAAGGAGAAGAGAGGAGAAGGTAGTAGAAAAGGAAAATTTGGTGCGAGATACAATAAAAAGAGACTGTGGATAAATACTGTCAGACCTTTAAGAAAAATGTTAAAAGAGTTAAAAGAAGAGAAAAAAATAGACACAGCCACATATAGAAGAATATATAAATTGGTTAAAGCAGGAACCTTTAGAAGTAGAGCTCACCTTAAGTTGTATTTATCACAAAGAGGGATAAAAATATGAGCAAGATAGGTCCAACATATGAAGTTCCATTTAAAAGAAGATATAAAAATATCACAGATTATAGAAAGAGGTTAAAATTGTTAAAATCAAAAGAACCAAGACTTGTTGTGAGAAAATCATCGAGATATATAACAACAGAAATAGTGGAATTTAATCCCAAAGGTGATAAAGTAATTGTATATGTATCATCTAAAGAATTAAGCAAATATGGATGGAAGTTTTCTGCAATAAATATTCCTGCAGCATATCTTGTTGGCTTATTAATCGGAAAAAGAGCAATAAAAAAAGGTTTAAAAAGTGCTGTTTTAGATATTGGGTTACACAGAAATGTTAAAGGATCTAGAATAAACGCTGTCTTGAAAGGAGCTCTCGATGCTGGTTTAAATATACCTCACTCGCCTGACGTTTTACCTGATGAAAGTAGAATACAGGGCAAGCATATAATTGAAGCTGCGAAGAATATTAAAAACAAAAATCAATTTTCAAAAGTCAATCCTAAAGACATGATAGAAACATTTGAAAAAGTTAAAAAAAATATTGAAAAAGGTGTGTAAATGCCAAGAAAAAAAGAAGTTGAAGAGGAAGCAAATGAAGAGGAAGCTAAAGAAGAAAAGGAAATTGAAAATGTCATAGTCCCTGAAGAAAAGAAACCTGTAGAGATTTCGTTTATAGAACAAAAAATGATTGAGAAATTGGAATCATGGAAGCCCAAAACAAAGTTGGGAAGAGATGTTTTTGAGAAGAGGATTACTAGTTTGGATGAAATATTAGAAAAGGGAATGAAAATAAAAGAGCCTGAAATTGTTGATTTTCTTGAACCAAACATGAAAAGTGAATTGATAATGATAGGTGGTAGACCAGGAAAAGGTGGTGGCATTCAAAGAACACCTATAAGAATATCTGCAAAGATGCATCGTTCTGGTAGAAGATACACTTCATCAGCGTTTGCTGTTGTTGGCAATGGAAATGGTATTGTTGGTATAGCTAAAGGACGTGGTAAAGAAGGCAGTTTGGCTGTTGAAAAAGCAATTGAAAAAGCTAAATTGAATCTGATAAAAGTCAGAAGAGGTTGCGGATCTTGGGAATGTGAATGCGGTGGTCAACATTCTATCCCTTTTAAAGTTTATGGTAGATGCTCATCTGTTCATGTTAAATTGATGCCCGCGCCAAGAGGTGTTGGGCTTGTTATGAATGACGAAGCTAAAAAGATAATGAGATTAGCAGGAATAAGTGATGTTTGGGTCAAAACATACGGCAATACTGGAACTAGAATTAATTTGATTAAAGCTATTTTTGACGCTCTAAAAAAATTGCATAATTATAAAATCGGTGAATGAAGTGTTTGCTATAGTAAGATTGAGAGGATCTGTTAAAACAAGTAAATATATAAACGACACTTTAGAAATGCTAAGATTAAAAAAAGTTAATCATTGTGTTATTGTTCCCCAAACGCCACAATATGAAGGTATGATTAAAAAAGTTAGAGATTATGTTACTTATGGAGAAATCGATAAAAAGACTTTGGTTGAATTACTTAGAAAAAGAGGTAGAATAGAAAAAAATCAATTGTTGACTGAAGATGCATTAAAAGAAATAACTGGTTTTGAAAATTTTGAAAAATTTGCAGATGCGCTAATGAAGAATTCAGTTAAATTAAAAGATTTTAAAAAAATAAAACCGTTTTTTAGATTAAATCCACCGAGGAAAGGTTTCAAATCTATTAGATTACCATATCCAAGAGGTGATTTGGGTTATAGAGGGGAAAAAATAAATATTCTGCTTGAAAGGATGATGTAAATGGTAGTTAGAAAAACAAAAAAAATATTGAAAAAAAGAGGTCACAGGACATGTGGTTATGGCGGACAGAAAAAACATAGAGGTGGGGGTAGTAAGGGTGGAAAGGGGATGTCCGGTCTGCATAAGCACAAGTTTATATATATGAAAAAATACATGCCTGATCATTTCGGTAAAATTGGGTTCAAAGGCAGAAAGAAAAAAATTAATTCAATAAATCTAGATGTACTTGACAGCTTAGTTGATAGAATGATAGAAGAAGGGAAGATAAAAGAAGATAAAAGTGGGATAAAAATAAACATTTCTGAATTTGGCTATGATAAATTGTTAGGAAAGGGAAAAATAAAACATAAATTAATCGTTCAGGCAAAAGCTTTTTCTGAACAAGCTATAAAAAAAATAGAAGAGAAGGGTGGAAAAGCTATAGTTGATTGAAATGGGATTTGACATAACAAAATTATCAAAATTTTTACCTTCAATTGAAAGACCTACTTACAAACCGTCGTTAAACAAAAAACTTACATGGACTGGCATTTGTTTAGTTCTTTATTTCATGCTATCTTCTCATCTTTTTGGTCAAATTTATGGTATTAATCCAGAAGTAACAAAGCGGTTTCAAACTTTAGAAATGCTTTTAGGATCTACTTTTGGCACATTAATGACACTTGGCATTGGACCAATAGTCACTGGTTCTATTTTGCTTCAATTATTGGTTGGCGCAAAAATAATAAATTGGGATTTAAAAGAAGAGGAAGATAAGAAAAAATTTCAAGTTGCACAAAAATTATTGTCAATTGTTTTTACAATATTGGAAGCTGTTGTCTTTGTTGTTTCTGGTGCTGTTCAACCAGCTTCTTACACTCCTTTGAACTTGGCTATAATAATATTCCAACTTGCATTAGGTGGTTTAATTGTATTGTTAATGGATGAAATAATAACTAAGTATGGTATCGGTTCTGGCATCAGCCTCTTTATTGCAGCTGGTGTAATAAATCAAGTTTTCATTTCGGTTTTCAGCCCTTGTGTGGTAGGTACAACTGGCTGTGTTTTTCCAAGAGGTGGAACAGAGCCTGTGGGCAAATTTTGGTCTTTTGTCGTAAATATAGCATCTGGTTATTTTTATCCTGCAATTATTTCTTTGATACCGATTATTTCCACATTGCTAGTGGTTTTAATAGTAGTTTATGCACAATCGATAACTGTTGATATACCTCTTGCTTTTTCTGCTGTTCGTGGTTTTGGAAGAAGATGGTCACTTAATTTATTCTACACTAGCAACATGCCTGTAATTCTCGCAGCAGCTCTAATTGCACAATTTCAATTATTTGGTAGTATGCTTGCAAAACCGCTTCCAAATGATCCAACTACTTCTTGTGGTATTTTGGGTTGTTTTGTTTCTTCGGCAAGTGGTGGCTCGCAACCCAGCAGTGGATTGGTTTACTATCTATCCGCACCTAGAGAAAATATAATAGTAGATGTTGTGAATGGTGCTTTAACAGGACAATATATATTAAAAATATTCATATACACAATATTTCTAGTCGGACTTTGTATTGTGTTTTCTGTTTTTTGGGTTAACACATCTGGAATGGATTCTGAATCTGTTGCAGAGCAGATAACTAGTGTTGGATTACAAATACCTGGTTATAGAAGTAATCCAAAAATTGTAAAAAGTGTTTTAGATAGATACATTCCACCATTAGCTATACTTGGTGGTGCTAGCATTGGTTTGTTAGCTGCATTCGCAGACATTCTAGGTGCTTTTGGTTCAGGAACTGGTATTTTATTGACTGTAACAATATTATATGGTATGTATCAGCAACTGAAAACAGAAGATGTTGGAGCTGCACATCCTTTGGTTAGAAAGATATTGGGTGAATAAATGATTTTAAACTCTATTTTGAATTTTTTGTTTAGTCCACTTACATTATTGCCTCCGGCCTTTAGTATTTTTATACTAGCTACTCTTGTTAGTGGTATAATGATATTCATAAATAAAAAGACAATTTGGTCTGAAGAAGGAAAGAAAATTCAAGAAAAAATGAAGGGTGATAAGAAATTAAAGGAGCAGCTAGACGCCGCACAAAAAAAAGGTGATAAGAAAAAAATTGAACAATTGAATAAGAAATCTTTGGAGGAACAATCAAAATATATGATGGAATATATGAAGTTTTCTTTAAAACCAATACTTATATCACTGTTAATTGCTATAATAATCCTACCTTGGTTAAGCGAAACTTATAAAAATACTACTGTTGTTATAATTCCTAAATTTATACCGCTAATAGGTGGCTTGGAATTGACATGGATTTGGTGGTATATTATATGCGCGTTAGCGATAAGTCTTTTAGGTAAAAAAATATTTGAGGGTAAAAAATGACAAAACCTAGATTCAAATCAAGAAGCTGGAAGAAAGTGAAAGTAAGGTTACCGGGAGGTAGAGTAGTTATACATTATAGAAGAAAAAAAACTAAACCACCTATTTGTGGAAAGTGCGGCAAGCAGCTTCATGGTGTACCTAGAGTTAGATCTTCTATTTTGAGAAAATTAAAGAAAACAGAAAAGAGACCTGAAAGACCTTACGGTGGCAACCTGTGTTCATATTGTATGAGAGAAATAATGAAAGAAAAGGCAAGAAGTGTTTAGATTAATCTATTTTTTTCAAACCCTGCCACCAATCGTTTGAGTTAACTTCTTTTAGCAAAACCAAAATATCTTTGGCCGATTTTGTTTGTAATTTCTTTGAAACATTGTTGATCCAATCTTGTGCAAAAGTATATCCTTTTTCCATAAACTCTTTGGCTGTGAAAGCCTGCTCTAATAAATCAGCGTCTTTTGCAATGATTCCTGCTCGTGTTGTTATTTCTTCTGATTTTTTCCATAATTCAAAAACTTTTTTCCCCATTTCATCGAGTTTTTCTGTTTGTTCTTTGACAACAGCTTCCTCATCAACTTTTATATATCTGTTAGCTATTTTATGAATATCTCCAACTCTACATTCCTCAATATCATGAAAAACTAAAATAGAACACATTTCCAATGGGTTTTCATAACCTTCAAGTTCAGCTAGTAAGAACCCTATTTGAGCTGCACGTAAAGAGTGATCTGCTACACTCTCTGGGTTGTCTATTCCAACAAGTCTCCATCCTTCGTGTTTTATTTTTCTAAGTTGAGATAATTCGAAAATGAATTTCAGCAAATCTTTTTTAATCATGAATAAAATAATTTCAGTAGTTATTTAAATAAGTTGGATTGACCGATTTTTTTGATGAAACTCGTTTTAATTTTCAAAATGTTTCAAATTTTAACTGTTTTTTTCTAAAATTTATTCCTATACCTTCGTCTATTTCTTTGGCCATCTCTTTTATTTCTTCTAAAACTCTTAATGCGTCTTTTTCAATTTCTTCTACTACTTTTTCTAAACATTCTCTTCTTAATTCATAGTCTCTTCTCTTTCCAACAATAATCCCGCTAGCTTCGAGATATTTTAGATGATGAACAACTGCTGTTCTACTAAGATTTGTTTTTTCTTTTATTTCATTTATAGTTGTTTTTTCTCCGTTTTTGTATTTTTCGAGAAAAATTTTAAAAATCTTTAGAGCTGTTTTATTTTTGTCCCTGTCTCCTATTATTCCAAGTGATTCACAAAACCACTCTAAATCCTTCTCTAAATCTCTATACGGACGGAGTCTTATGTTTTTGATTTTCAGTTGTTCCATTGAAATCATTTATATTTTGTAAAGAAAAATTTAAATATTTGAAATAGTTAAATAACTAATTGAAATAGTTAAATTGGAGGTGATTGATATGAGATGGAGTATGTGGGATGAAATTAGGAGATTACAAAGAGATATGGATAGAATGTTCGAAAGTCTTCTTACTCATGTTCCATCAACAGAATTAGTAGAAAGTAAAATTGGTGGGTTGTCAAATTTTAGAGAACCTCTTTCAGACATTTGGGAGGATGACAAAGAAATCACAGTAAAAATGGAAATGCCTGGTGTCGAAAAAGATGATATAGTGGTTACAGCAAAAAACGGTGGTCTAGAAATAAAAGTTCTTAGAAAGGATGAATACAGAGAAGAAAACAAATCCAAAGGATTTTACAGGATTGAAAGAAGATATGCTGGTTTCTACAGATATTTGCCACTACCACCAGAAGCGGATTTAGAAAAGGTTAACGCATCTTATAAAAATGGTGTACTAGAATTGAGAATACCAAAGAAGGAAAGCAAAAAAGAGAAAAAAATAGAAATCAAGTAATCCCTAGTTTATATTTTTTGTTTTGTGGTTTTTATGAAAAAAAAAGATAAAAAACTAGAAGAATTGGAGAGACTCTTGGAGGAAGAGAAGAAAAAATCTGAGACATATCTTGAACAATACAAGTACCTAAAAGCGGATTTCGAAAATTTCAGAAAAATGGTAGAAAGAGAAAGGGAAGAAGTAATAAAATCAGCAAACAAAAAAATTATCGAAGATATTTTAGAGATACTAGACGATCTAGAAAATGCCATAAAAAAAACAAATGAGGATGAAAGTAAAGGTTTTAGAATTATAAGAAATAAACTTTTGAGAATATTGGAAAATTATGGTTTAAAAAAAATAGAATGTGTCGGTAAAAAATTCGACCCTTATTATCATGAAGTTATAATTACTGAAAAATCTGAAAAGGAAGACGGAACGATACTAGAAGAAATTCAAGAAGGCTATATGTTGGGTGAAAAAGTTATTCGACATTCAAAAGTTAAAATTTCAGGGAGGTGATAAAAATTCCAGGTGAAAAAATAATAGGAATTGATTTGGGCACTTCTAATTCTCAAGCTGCTGTAATGATTGGAGGAAAACCAACAATAATACCATCAGCAGAGGGACCTACTTTTGCGGGAAAAATGTTTCCATCTGTAGTTGCTTTTACAAAAGATGGACAACTTTTAGTTGGGGAGCCTGCAAGAAGACAGGCTATTTCTAATCCAGAAGGCACTGTGATGAAAGCTAAAAGAAAAATGGGTACAAACTACAAATATAACATATTCGGAAAAGAATACACACCTCAACAAATATCTGCTTTCATTCTTCAAAAAATAAAAAGAGATGCTGAAGCGTTTTTGGGTGAACCAATAAAGAAAGCTGTTATAACTGTTCCTGCTTATTTCAATGATAATCAAAGACAAGCAACAAAAGACGCTGGGGAAATAGCTGGACTTGAGGTTGTGAGGATAATAAATGAACCTACTGCTGCCTGTTTGGCTTATGGATTAGATAAAAAAGGAGAGCATCAAATAATGGTATTTGATTTAGGAGGAGGGACATTAGATGTAACTATTTTAGAATTTGGTGATGGGGTGTTTGAAGTCAAAGCAACTTCTGGTGATACACAACTTGGCGGTACAGATATGGATGAAATTTTAATGAAATATGTTATTGAAGAATTTAAAAAAGATACTGGAATTGATTTAGGCAATGATGATGTTGCTATTCAGAGAATTAGAGAAGCTGTAGAAAAAGCAAAAATAGAGCTTTCTACTGTTCTTGAAACAGAAATAAATCTTCCTTACATAACCGCCGATAAATCCGGTCCTAAACATCTTCAATTGAAATTAACAAGATCTAAGCTTGAACAATTAATTGATCCTATAGTTAAAAAATGCGCTCAACCAATAAAACAAGCTTTAAAAGATGCAAAATTGGAGAAGAAAGATATAGATAGCATAATCTTAGTTGGTGGTCCAACAAGAATGCCTATAATTCAGAAATTTGTTGAAGATTTTATGGGGAAAAAACCAGAAAAAACAATAGATCCTATGGAATGTGTTGCTATAGGCGCTGCAATTCAAGGTGCGGTTCTTGCTGGAGAAATTAAAGATTTGGTACTTTTAGATGTAACACCATTGACTCTTGGTATAGAAACTTTAGGTGGGGTGATGACACCTCTTATAGAAAGGAATACAACAATACCAACAAAGAAAAGTAAAATTTTTACTACAGCTGCAGATTTTCAAACAGCTGTTACAATTCATGTTTTACAGGGAGAAAGACCCTTAGCAAAAGACAATACTAGTTTAGGTGAATTTAATTTGGTTGGAATTCCGCCTGCACCGAGAGGTGTTCCGCAAATAGAGGTAACTTTTGACATAGATGCTAATGGCATACTAAATGTTTCTGCAAAAGATCTCGCAACAGGTAAAGAGCAAAAAATAACAATTACTGCTTCAACAAAACTATCAAGAGAAGAAATAGACAGAATGATAAAAGAAGCTGAAATGCATGCCGCAGAAGATGCTAAAAGAAAAGAATTGATAGAATTAAAGAACGAGGCTGATTCTCTAATATATACAACTGAATCCACGCTAAATCAGTTTAAAGAAAAAATTGATGATAATTTGAAGAAAAAAGTTGAAAATAATTTGAAAAAATTAAAAGAGAGTGTAAAATCAGATAATATAGAAGAAATAAAGAAGGATTTAGAAAATCTTAGAAAGGCTGTGCAAGAAATAGGGATTCAAATTTATCAAAAATCTCAAAGTGATGAAGAAATAAAGAAAAATGATGAAAAGGTTATTGATGCAGATTTTGATGTTGAAAAAGAATGATATATATGAAAAAGGATTATTATGAAATACTTGGTGTTAGCAGAAACGCTTCTCAAGATGATATAAAGAAAGCATATAGGCAATTAGCGAGAAAATATCACCCTGATGTAAATCCTGGCAATAAAGAGGCTGAAGAAAAATTTAAAGAAATAAATGAAGCTTTTGAAGTTTTAGGAGATCCAGAAAAAAGAGCTCAATATGATCATTTTGGACATGCTGCGTTTAGACCAGAAGATTTGGGTGGGTTCAAAGGGTTTGATTTTGATGAACTTTTTAGAGATTTTGGTTTAGGTGATATATTTGATATTTTTTCTGAATCCGACAGGAGAACTCAAAAAAAAGCTGGTGTTGACATCAAATTTGATTACTATATCACTTTGGAAGATGCTTTTAAAGGATTAGAAACAAAAATAAAAATACCTAGATTTGAAATTTGTGAAAAATGTAATGGTAGTGGAGCAAAACCTGGTACAACACCAAAGAAATGCAAAGAATGTAATGGTAGTGGAGAAATAAAGAAAATTAGAAGAATGGGCTTTATGCAAATGGTTAATGTTTACACATGTTCAAAGTGTGGCGGTAGTGGCGAATTTATAGAATTTCCTTGCCCAAATTGTAATGGTACTGGAAAGGAAAGAAAAATTGTTTCAATAAAATTAAAAATACCAAGAGGTGTAGATGATGGGTCTTATTTAAGATTGCAAGGCGAAGGTGAACCCTCTTATAAAAATGGGCCAAGAGGGGATTTGTATGTGGTTATACATTTGAAACAGCATGATATTTTCGAGAGAAGAGGTGATGATATTTATTGCAAAGTTCCTATTAGTTTTTTAACTGCATGTATAGGTGGGAAAGTAAAAGTTCCAACTTTAGATGGAAAGGCTGAAATAAATATACTTCCAGGTACAGAAAGTCATAGAGTTTTCAGACTTAAAGGTTTGGGAATGCCCAATATAAGAACTGGGAAAAGAGGAGATTTGTTTGTTAAAGTTATAATAGAAGTTCCGAAAAAATTGACTAAAAAACAAATTGAATTGTTGAAAGAATTTGAAGAAACAAGCAATTAAAACATTGGAATTGAATGATGATGTTGAAATAAATATGTTATTAAATAATTTAAATTGTTTTTATATTTAGAAAGCTTTTTAAACGTTAAATTCTATCTTTGATTAACCCGTAAGAACTGCATTTGACAGGAGGGAGAAAATGAATATAAAAGACAAAATAAAAGAATTAAGAGCTAATTCTAAGAAGAGAAACTTTCCTCAAAGAATAGATTTGATAATAAACTTAAAAGAATTTGATGTTAATAAAGCTGAAAACAAATTAGATGAAATATTTCAATTGCCTAAAGGCAGTGGAAAACAATCTAGAATAACTATATTCCATTCAGAGAATATAAAAGTTGAAAATTGCAGAGTTCTAAAACAAAGCGATATTGAAAATTTGGAAAAAAATAAAAAAGAATTGGCTAATATAATAAATAACACAGATTTCTTTTTAGCTGAACCCAAGCTTATGCCTGTTGTGGGTAAGTATTTGGGTAAATTTTTGGCACCTAGAGGACTTATGCCAAAACCAATTATCGGTGACGTTAACAATTTTGTTAAAACTTTCAATAATGGTGTAAAACTCACTGTAAAAAAACATCCCATAATTCAAACTGTTGTAGGTATTGAAACTATGAAAGATGAGGATATAGAAGAAAACATAAATGCTGTGTTGGAATTTTTAAAACGCAAGTTACCTAAAGGTAAAAACAACATCAAAAATGTTTATATAAAATTCACTATGAGCAAACCCGTTAAATTAGAGGTGGAATAAATGGTAAGTCAGAAAAAAATCGCTGAAGTTGAAGAAATAATAAGAACCGCTAAAGAATATCCGGTTATAGGATTAGTTGATTTGTATAAGATGCCGTCAAGACAACTTCAATTAATAAGGAAAGATGTTAGAAACAATGTTATAATAAAAATGTATAAAAAAAGATTGATAGAAAGAGCTTTTAAGGAATTAAATAAGAAAAATCTGATGAAATTGTATGAATATGATGCTAAAAAACCTGCTATCGTGTTCTCTAAAATCAATCCATTCAAATTATACAAACTATTAGATAAAAGCAAAACACCAACTTATGCTAAAGAGGGTGATATATCACCAAATGACATAATAATAAAAGAAGGTCCTACAAAACTTCCAGCTGGTCCTGCTATAGGAGAGCTACAAAGAGCAAAAATACCAGCAATGGTAAAAGAGGGTAAAATTCATGTTTCCAAAGATACTGTAATTGCGAAGAAAGGAAGTGTGATAACAGCTGAGTTGGCTACATTATTAAAGAAATTGGAAATCCAACCGATGGAACTGGGTATTAATTTAATGGCTGTATGGGAAAACGAAACTGTATTTGACAGCAGTATCTTATCAGTAAAAGAAGAGATTTATATGCAACAATTACAGATAGCTTATCAATATGGTTTGAATTTAGCTGTTGGTGTTGGCTATATAACAAAAGATTCTATAAAACCTTTGATACAAAAAGCTTTTAGAAATGTAAAGACTGTTGGCTTAGAATGTGGTGTTCTAGATAAAGGAATAATAGAAGATCTTATCATAAAGGCTGAAGCTTCTGCTAGCAATCTAAAAGCTAAAATAGGTGTTTAATTATGATAAAAGTTTACAAAACTTTTAAAACATTTGAAGTTTTAGAAAATAGAATTGGAGGTGCGGAATAGTGGAATATATATACTCAGCGCTATTGCTTCACTCAGCTAAAAAAGAGATAAACGAGGAAAATGTGAAGAAAGTCATTGAAAGCGTTGGCATTCATGCAGATGAAGCAAAAATAAAAGCATTGATATCAGCTTTAGAAGGTGTTAACATAGACGATGTGATAAAGCAGGCAGCAACACCTATAGCTGTAACTAGTGCTCCAACAACAGAACATAAAACTGAAGCAAAGAAGGAAGCAAAAGAAGAAGATAAAGCAAAAGAAGCTGAAGAAGCAACAGCTGGTTTGGCGAGTTTGTTCGGCTAAATGTTTTCAATTTTTACAAAATTTGTTTTTGTTTAATTTGAGCTATAGAAAATGTTTTAAGTTTATTTGTTTTAAAGAATAATATTAAGGTGGGTCAAATGACCGGCGAACACTTTTGCAAAGAATAATTTAATTCCATCTAATTCTATTTTATTCTCATTTATAAATTCAAAAAAGCGGAGTTGGCAGAAACTTGAAAAGCTGAAACGGCTATGCAGCCGGCTGCAGTACGGTTTGCTGATAAATGATGTGTGGAAACCGGCTTAAAGGGGTTCAACCCCCCTACTCCGCTAATAAAATAAATGGGGGAATAAAATGTCCGGTGAAAGTATTTGCAAAGGTTTTGTCTAGTCCTAAAAATATTTTGAATTTAATTGGAAACACACCGATTGTCAAGTTGAAATTTGGTTCGATTTCAGTATTTGCAAAAATGGAATTCTTAAACCCAAGCGGATCTATAAAAGACAGAATTGCTAAAGAGATTATAGAAGCTGCTGAAAAAAGTATACGAATTAAAAATGGCATAATCGAACCAACAAGTGGAAATACGGGAATATCACTAGCTTTCATTTCTGCTTTAAAGGGATATAGATTTATTGCTGTTATGCCTGAATTTGTAAGCAAAGAAAGAAAAGCAATAATAGAGCATTATGGTGGTAAGGTTATAATAACACCTGAAAAATTGGGAATGACAGGTGCTGTAGAAAAAGCTAAAACACTAGCTCGCAAAAACAATCTTTTCATGCCAAATCAATTCGAAAACAAATACAACATAATTGCGCATGAGAAAACAGGGTTGGAAATTAAAAAACAAATAAAGGCTGATGTTTTTGTTGCTGGAGTTGGCACAGGTGGCACATTAATAGGCATAGCTCGAGTGTTAAAACCAAATGGAACAAAAATAGTTGCTGTTGAACCTAAAACTTCTCCGTTAATATCAAAAGGAAAACCCGGCAAACATAAAATAGAAGGTATTGGCGAAGATTTTATTCCAGAAATAATAAAGAAAAACGTGTCTTTAATAGACGAAGTGGTTACAGTTAGTGATTGGCAAGCTATAAAAATGGCGAAAAAATTGGGAGAAATGGGGTTTTTTGTAGGGATATCATCCGGCGCTAATGTTTTTGCAGCAATTAAAATTGCAAAAAAACTAAGAAATAAAAATATAGTAACTATTTTACCTGACAGTGCAGATAGATATTATAGTACTAAATTGTTTGGGAAAGGAAAATGAAAATAAAATTGTTCAACACAATGGGAAGAAAAAAGCAATTATTCAAACCACTGAAAGATAAAGAAGTTAGAATGTATAGTTGTGGCCCGACTGTTTATGATTATGCGCATCTAGGTCATTTTCGTGCATACGTTTTTGTTGATGTTTTAAAGAGAGTTTTAGAATATAATGGTTTCAAAGTTAAACATGTCATGAATATAACCGATGTTGGTCATTTGACATCAGATGCAGATACCGGAGAAGATAAAATGGAGAAAGGCGCAAAACGCGAAGGTAAAACTGTTTGGGAAATAGCAGAATTCTATACAAAAGATTTTTTTGACGCCATGGATAAATTAAATGTGAAAAAAGCTAATGTGATATGCAAAGCTACAGATAACATAAAAGAAATGATCGAATTTATTAAAAAAATTGAAAAAAATGGATATGCTTATAGAACATCAGATGGGATTTATTTTGACACATCAAAGCTTAAGGATTATGGAAAATTGGCTGGATTGGATATAAACGGTTTAAAGGAAGGCGCTAGAGTGGAACCAAATCCTGAAAAAAGAAATCCAACTGATTTTGCTTTGTGGAAATTCTCACCAAAAGATTCAAAACGTCAAATGGAGTGGCCATCGCCCTGGGGAATTGGTTTTCCAGGTTGGCATATAGAATGCAGCGCTATGAGTATTAAATATCTTGGCGATCAAATTGACATTCACACAGGTGGTGTTGATCACATTCCAATTCATCATACAAATGAAATTGCACAATCTCAAGGCGCGCTAAAAAAGGAAACTGTCAGATTTTGGTTGCACAACGAATTTGTACTAATAAACAATCAAAAAATGTCTAAATCGTTGAATAATTTTTACACTATGCGTGACATAATAAATAAAGGGTTTGATCCTTTGGCTTTAAGATATCTTTTATTAACATCACATTACAGATCAAAATTGAATTTCACTTGGGAATCTTTGCAATCAGCACAAAATAGTTTAAACACTTTGAGAGAAAACATTATTTTGTTGCAGAAACCTGATAAGAAAAAAAGCGATAAAAGAAAAATTAATGAATACAAAAAGAAATTTTTAGAATTTATAAATGATGACTTGAACACCCCTTACGCAATTTCTCTTTTGTGGAAATTAATAAGAGATGAAGATGAAATTAGCAATAAAGACAAATATAAACTAATAATGGACTTTGATAGAGTTTTTGGTTTAAACTTGAAAGATATTAAAGAAGTTAAAATAAAAGTTCCCAAAGAAATTCAGAAATTGATAAAAGAAAGGGAAGATGCTAGAAAGAGAAAAGATTGGAAAAGGGCTGATGAAATAAGAGAAGAAATAAGAGCTAAGGGATATGTTATTGAAGATTCGAAAGACGGTGTGAAAATAAGCAAAAGGCTTTGATTTTTACTAAAATTTACTAAAAATTTTACCTATTGCTCTTATAAGATTAATTTTTGGTGGTTTGTATTCTTCGTTTGATACTACTGCTGCTAGTTTAAATATTTCAATGCTTACATCTGAGTTCGGTTTATATGCGACTAGCGGTGTCTTGTTTGCAATGCTTTCCACCACTTCAAATCTAAACGGAATAGATGCTATCACAGGCAAGCCAATTGTATCTTCAATCTCTTTTTGAGTAAGATCAAACTTTTTGCCAGTAACCTTGTTCAGAACCAAACCTAATATTTTGATATTTATTTCATTTAATATGTTTTTGGCTTTTATTACATCAGTAACTGAAGGCATATCAGGTGTTGTGATTAACAACGCTTCTTGACATGATTTTATACCTGAAATTGCTTCTTTACCAAATCCGGGTGCTATATCTAAAAATACAAAATCTTGATTTGTCATTGCCCCTGACAATTTAGAATTAAGCGTACTCATGTCAATGCCGCTTAAATCAGATAGGTTCATAGATGCTGGGATTATATTAACACCTGTACCATGTGGAAAAATTACTTCATCTATTGTTGCTTTGTTTTTTAGAAAATCATTAAATGTTTTTGGGTAATAGAATATGCCAAAATGCATACCTAAATGAGATGTTGTTAAATTACAATCGACAACTGTTACTTTTTTATTAAATTTGGAAGCTAATGCAACACCTAGATTTGCAGTGATAGTAGTTTTTCCAACACCACCCTTACCTGAAAGAATACCAATGATTCTAGTCATAAATCTTAATTTGCTATTTGCATTCATAAACTTTAGCAGTTAGTCCGTTGCTTTTGTAAATATCCATTTTAATCTTTCAAGCTGCCTGTATAACCTTATTTCTATACCATATTTCAATCTTAATCCTGTTTGAATTATATAAATCAAGTTTCCTAAAACATATCTTATACCTGTTGGTATGTCTCTAACATCATAATAAAAAACTCTGACTGGGACTTGTTTTATTCTCAAATTGTTTCTCATTGCATCAATCATCATCATGTTTTCTATAATATAGCCACCTTGAGTCGAATTCAACAACACTTTCATCGCTTTTCTATTCATGGCTATAAAACCGCAGTTTGTATCTTTGAATCTCGTGTTGAAAATTATGTTAAATGTTGTCCTCCAAACAAAATTTCCAATTCTGTGTCTTAAAGGAACTGTTTTCCAATTTCTGTATCCTGTAACATAGTCTGCTTCATTTTTTTCCAAAGGAGAAAACAATTTTGGTAAATCTTCAGGAAGATACTGCAAATCAGCATCTAATATTGCTATATATTTTACTTTAGGTAAATTTTTCAGTATATAATTGAAAGCTGTATTCAAACCTATGCCTTTACCCATGTTAATTTCATGTCTTAAAACTATTGCGCCATGTTTTTTCGCTATTTCAGATGTTTTATCTGTAGAACTGTCATCAACAACAAGAGGTAGATAACCTGCTCTTTTTGTTCTCAAGACAATCTCTTTTATGTTTTTTTCTTCATTATAAGCTGGTATTATTACGATGTTACTCACATTAATCAAAAAATAAATTGGGATTAAAAGAGATATTCTTTACTAATTTCAGACATAATATCATTAAAATATGTCATTATTATGAGTTTCTTTAATGGTAAAAATAAACGATAAATATTTGTCAGTTAATCTTACAAAAAAATTTATCTTAAAACTAAATATAATTTTGTTAAAAATTAAATTTCCCATGAATTAAATCTTATAATTTATTGGTGTTATAATAAATTGGTTCAATTCATAAAAAAACTAAAAATCATAATTTCTTGTTTAATTTAATAAATTAAGATTTTTTTCCGTTGTTTAGTTGCTCAAGATGTTTTTCTATCCTGTTTAGAGATTTGAAAATTCCATCCAATGTTCTATTCATATAATTTATTTGAGTTATTGATAACAAAGTTGGACAGGTACTATAATTGTTGCACATTTTTCCTTCCTTAATATTACACATAAAAATGTAACACCTATTTAACAACTTATATAATAAAAATAAGTTTAAATATTTTCAATGGTTGGCATGAAGCTTATAAAACAAGGTGCAGAGGCAAAATTGTATTTGAATTATGATGATAAAGTTATAATAAAAGACAGGGTTAAAAAGGGGTATAGAATAAACGAGATTGACGAGAAAATACGAAAATTTAGAACTTCTCTAGAAGCCAATCTCATATCTGAAGCAAGAAGGGCTGGTGTACCAACGCCAAAGATCTTAAATGTTGATAAAGATAATGGGAAAATAATGATGGAGTTCATTGATGGAATAAGAATCAAGGAATTTCTTGAAAAAGATATCAAAAATGTTGAAAAGATATGCAAATTGATAGGAAAGCAAATAGGAATGCTACATTCGTCTGGTATTGTTCACGGCGATTTGACAACGTCCAACATGATTTTAAGTGGAGATAAAATATACTTTATTGACTTTGGGTTGGGTTATTTTTCTAAAAGAATAGAAGATCAGGGGACAGATATTAAATTATTGAGAGAAGCAATTTGCTCAACACACTACAAAATATTAAAGAAGTGCTGGGATAATATTTTAAAAGGTTATAAAAAAGAATATAAGGAAGCAAATAAAGTCATAGATAGGGTGAAAAAAATTGAAAGTCGTGCTAGATATGCTAAAAAGCAAGAATAAGTACGAAAGAGCTGAAGGATACACAATATTAGTTATGATTGCAGGTACATTAATGCTTACATTGGGAATAGGTTTAACAATTATAAAAACGAGTGGCATTTCAGCTATATTAGCTATGCTCGGTGCTCTAATCTCTTTTCTTGGCACGGTGGGATTAATTGGTGTTTGGTTAACTAAAGAAGTTTTGGGTGAATAGATGATATTTTGGCTATGTAACAAGTTTTTAAATACTGATAGTAAAATTGATAAATCTATAATTTCAATTGTCTTTTCTAAAGATAGGTGAAAAAATGGCAAGAATTCACTCTAGAAAAAAAGGAAAATCTGGGTCTAAAAAACCTGTTATGAAGACTCCACCAAAATGGGTTGTGTATAAGAAAAATGAGGTAGAGAAATTAGTAATCAATTTAGCTAAGGAAGGATATCAGTCATCTATTATAGGTTTGATATTGAGGGACAGATTTGGCATTCCTTCTGTTAAAATTATGACAGGCAAAACAATAAAACAGATACTAATTGAAAACAAAATTTATCCTGATTATCCAGAAGATTTACTTAATTTGCTGAAAAGAGCTGTTAATTTAAGAAACCATTTAGCATTAAATAAGAAAGATTATACTTCTAAGAGAAATTTAGAGTTGTTAGAATCAAAGATAAGAAGATTGGGTAAATATTATATAAAGACAAAAGTTTTACCTCCTGAATGGACCTACGATCCTGAAAGAGCAAAATTGATTGTACAAAAGAAGTGATACAATGGCAAAAAAAATCAAAGGAAAAGAATGGTATAAAATTATTGCACCAAAATTTTTTGAAGAAAAGATTTTGGGAGAAACACCTGCAGACGATGTGAAAAAATTGATTTCAAGAACTATTGAAGTGCCATTAGTTCTAATAACTAATAATATGAACAAATTCTACATTAAAGTTAAATTTAAAATAATTAGTGTTGAAGGCAATAAGGCATATACTGAGTTTGTGGGTTTAGAGTGCTTGAGAGATTACATTTCTAGAATGATAAGGCACGGTATAAACAGAATAGATGTTGTACAAAAACTAAAAACTAAAGATGAAAAAAATGTTGTTGTCAAATCTATTATAATTACGAATAGAAAAGTCAACAAAGGTGTTGAAAAGGAGATAAGAAAATTGGTGATAGAAATTTTGAAAAAAATAGTTACAGAAAACAAACTTGATGATACTTTAGCAAAAATATTGGATGATTCAATTAGAAACAAAATTTTAAAGGAAGGTTCAAAAATATATCCTATAAGAAGTTTCGATATAAGAAAAATGGAAGTTCACTAAACCATTTTATTATTTTCTTAACAATTGATATTAAGTGTGTTTTTATGGAAAATCTGAAAGAAATAACTATTAAATATGCTTTAATAAATGCTATAGAATTTGGAGGTAAAGCCAATTTTCAAGCCGTTTTAGGTAAAGTTTTGGCTAACCATCCTGAGTTAAAGAAAAATTTAAAACTTACTATTCAAGAAATAAAAAATTTTGTAGATGAAGTTAATTCTTGGCCATTAGAAAAGCAAATGGAAGAATACGAAAAATTGGGAATAAAAGTTGAAAAGAGAACGGAAGAAAAGGAATTACCAGATTTGCCTAACGCAAAAAAGGGTAAAGTAATAACAGCATTTCCTCCCGAGCCAAGCAAATATCCTCATATAGGTCATGCTAAATCTGCTTTAATAAATTACATGTATGCAAAAAAATATAGTGGTAAGTTCATTTTGAGATTTGAAGATACTAATCCTGAATTGGCTAAAAAAGAATATTATGAAGCGATAGTTGATGGCTTAAAGTGGCTGAAGATAGAATGGGACGAAATTGATTATATCTCTGATCATATTGAAGAGTATTACAAATTCACAGAAAAGTTAATTAAGGATAAAGAAGCATATGTCTGCTCATGTAGTCAGGAAAAAATAAAACGTATGAGAGCAGAGATGAAAGAATGTGAACATAGAGAGAACTCAGTTAAGAAAAATTTAGAATTATGGGGAAAAATGCTAAAAGATGCGAAAGAGGGAGAACTTACTGTAAGACTGAAAATAGATATGAAACATAAAAACGGAACTATGAGAGATCCTAGTATAATGAGGATTGTAGACAAAAATCATCCTAGAACAGGGAAGAAATATAGAGTTTGGCCGATTTATGACTTTGGTACGTCAGTAATGGACGGTATAGAAGGTGTGACACACAGAATAAGAAGTAAAGAATTTGAAATGAGAACTGAACTACAGCAACATATACAAAAACTTCTTGGTTTCAAGCCACCTTTTATAACAGAAATTGCCAGGTTTAATCTAGAAGGTGTCCCTTCTTCAGGTAGAATGATAAGACAAATGATAGCTAACAAAGAATTGCTTGGTTGGGACGACCCCAGATTAACTACTCTTATGGCGCTAAAAAGAAGAGGTTTTAAACCAGAACCAATAAAAGAATTTTTAATTTCGACGGGAATATCAAAAACAGAATCAACAATAACATGGGATGTTCTGGAATCTTTTAATAGACGTTTTCTCGATGGAATAGCAAACAGATATTTCGTTGTCTTTGATCCTGTGGAGATAGGTATTATAAATGCTCCCAAAATTGAAATAGCAGAAGAACCTTTACATCCTGAACATCCAGAAAGGGGAAAAAGAAAAATACCTGTAAATTTTCAGAAGATTTTTATATCAAAAGAAGATTTTGAGAAGTTTAAAAATAAAAAAATAAGGTTGATTGGTCTCTTTAATATAATTCTTGATAAAAAGGCTAAATTTGATAGCAAAGATTTGGTTATGGATATGCCAAAAATTCAATGGGTTTCTGAAAATAATGTGAAAGTAAAGATTATAATGAATGACGGTAAAATCAAAGAAGGTTTAGCTGAACCGGACATAAATAAGCTCCAGATAGATGATGAAATTCAAATGGTTAGATTTGGCTTTGTTAGACTAGATGCAACTAAACCAGAAATGGTGTTTTATTTTACTCATAAATAGATTATAAGAAAGGAACCATTTGGAAATAGTGCTGTAAAATCAAGATATTTATGTTTATTATAACCAACAACACATAATTGAATCTTATAGTGTTTTTGTCGTGCCAATAGCTTTTTGTCCAAGTAAGGTGAAAGTCTGAAAAAGGATATAATATTCTCGTTGCCCAATACCCACCATGAGTGAGCATATCAACTGCTATATGAAGAGCATAACATAAAGCAAAAACTGTAGTAAAAGATGGGAAGAACACATTAAAAACAGCTGTCATTATAATTAGGCCTATAATGCTATGGAAGAATCTGTAAAATTCCATATATTCTATAGGAGGTACCCACTCGTGAAGAGATTGTTTAATTTCTTTTGGTGTGACTCCTTTTACTGGGAATTTGTCCTTTATCAAATAGAAAATATAGAAGGGTAAAGATAGTATATCAGGTAAATTTGAAAATAACACTACAGGGAAGAATAGGCTTAATCTTCTCACGAAGGTTAAGCCCCATAGGGTATGGGTGGAGTTATCCATTGGTAAAATATAGTATCCATACTAATATTTAAATGCTATGGAATGCCATTAAAAAGGCAAAATTTATAAATATAAAACGTTCATGATTAGATTATTTAATTAGGATAAATTGATCCTATTAGGAGGTGAAATTGGATGACTAATGTGAAACCATCAAAGGATTTGGTGGATAAGATATTACAGGCAATCGAAATTGCTAGAAACACAGGAAAAATAAAGAAAGGGACAAACGAGGTGACAAAAGCAATAGAAAGAGGTATGGCCAAATTGGTTATAACAGCTGAAGACATACAACCGAAAGAGATAGTGATGCATATACCTGCTCTTTGTAACGAAAAAAAATGCTTTTATATTACTGTTCCGTCTAAAGAAGATCTCGGTAGGGCTGCTGGAATAAATGTACCGACTGCCTCTGTTTGTATAGTGGAACCCGGAGAGGCTAGAGATTTGGTTAATGAAATATATGAAAAAATAAAACAGTTAGAAAGAGGTGGTTAGTTGACTGAAGATGCTGTACCCGCAGAAGTATTGGAACTGTTGGGTAGAACAGGTGTTAGAGGAGTTATGACAGTAAGATGTAGAGTTCTAGAAGGCAAAGATAAAGGAAAAATATTGACAAGAAATGTTTTTGGTCCAGTAAGAGTAAAAGATATACTTATGCTGAGAGAAACAGAAATGGAAAGTTCAGGTAAAATGGAGAGGAGATAAATGTACAAATGTTCTTTTTGCGGAAACAAGTTTAGTGGCAGAGGTAAAATGTATGTTTTGACATCAAATGTTGTAAAATATTTTTGTAGCAAAAAATGCGAAAAAAGTTGGCATATGGGCAAAAACCCAAAGAAACTAAAATGGACAAAAGTATATAGAGAAGAAAAATGAATTTTTATCTTTTTCTATTATATGGGCCGGTAGATCAATGGCTAGATCGCCACCTCGGCAAACATCTGAAATGGTGGAGGCTATGGGTTCAAGTCCCATCCGGTCCATTGATTTTAGTGTCAAAAGATTAATGAGCAAGCAAAATAAAACATTTAAATATTCATTCGTAATTTATGTGAGTTAACATGAATGGGAAATCATCTTTAAAGGAGCCTGTAAAAGAACAGCTTAGAGGTATTGTTAGAATATGTGGAGTTGACATTAAAGGTGAGAAAAAACTATTTGTTTCTTTACAAAAAATAAAGGGTATTGGTTTTTCTATGGCAAATGCAATTTGCAAAATAACTAATATGGATAGGAATAGAATGGTTGGAACACTGAATGATGAGGAAGTTAAAAAATTAGAAGATATAATGAATAATCCTGAAAAATATGGTATTCCATCATGGATGTTCAACAGAAGAAGAGATCCTGAAACAGGAAAAAATATGCATTTAATTATGTCAAATTTGAAATTCACTCATCAACAAGATTTAAAGAAAATGATAGAATCTAAATCTTACAAAGGTGTTAGACATGCTCTTGGATTGCCAGTAAGAGGCCAAAGAACTAGAAGCTCCTTTAGAAAGGGAAGAGCTGTTGGTGTTGTAAGAAAGAAATCTCAACCAGCAAAAGCTAAGAAGTGATAACATGAGAAAAATAAGAAAGACGTATTCGAGACCAAAAAAACCATGGGATAAAAGTCGAATAGAAGAAGAAAGGAAGATTAAAAAAGCTTATGGTTTGAGAAGAAAAAAGGAAATATGGAAAGCAGCTTCTTTATTAAGAACATTTAGACAAAGAGCTAGAAATTTGGCTGCTATAAAAAACGAAACCGAAGAAAAAAAACTGCTTGAAAGATTATATAAACTTGGTTTGGTTGAAAAAAATGCTACTTTAACTGATGTTTTAAATTTAACTGTTGAAAAAATACTTGATAGAAGATTACAAACTATTGTAGTTAAAAAAGGTTTAGCAAATACATTTAAACAAGCCAGGCAGTTGATAACTCATGGTCACATTGGTGTAGAAAATAGAAGAGTTAAATTTCCTGGTTTTATGGTAACGAGAGAATTGGAAGATAAAGTTAGTTATTTCAATTATGTACCAAAAGTTAAAATGAAAGGTGAAAATATTGTCGAAGATCAATGAAAAAAGTGGAAGTGAAGTAAGCAAAGAAGGTGCTTGGGGTATTGCTTACATTTTTTCTACTGTTAATAGCACAATAATTCACATCACAGATATAACTGGTTCTGAAACAATTGCGAGATACAGTGGTGGCATGATAACAAATAAAGATAGAGATCAGGGCGGTCCTTTTCCTGCTATGCAGGCTGCAACAAAAGCTGCACAAGAAGCTTTGGATAAGGGAATAATAGGTGTTCATATAAAAGTTAGGGGCAAAGGCGGACATCATAAAAAAGCACCAGGTCTCGGTGCTCAACCTGCAATTAGAGCTTTGGCAAGAAGTGGATTAAAGATAGGATTGATAGAAGATGTTACTCCGATTCCATCAGACGTAACAAGACGTCCTGGTGGTCGCAGAGGTAGAAGAGTTTGATTTGTTTTTTATTTAGACTTTAAAAATATCAAAAACAACAAAAATTTAAATAAAAGAAACTAAAACAAAGTAGTCTAGGTGATGATTTGAAAGTAAAGATTCTTGAAAAATCTGATTATAGAATGAAGTTGCAAATCGAAGGTATAACCACAGCTATGGCTGGAGAGTTAAGAAGAATAATGATATCCGAAATACCAACGATGGCTATAGAATGGGTTGATTTTCATACTAATGATTCAATATTGTGGGATGAAATAATCGCTCATAGATTGGGTTTGATACCTTTAACTTTTGATCCCAAGTTTTTCAATTTCAAGGATGAATGTCAATGTGAAGGTAAAGGTTGTACTAGATGTCAAGTTGCTTTTGCTTTGAAAAGAACTGGCCCTGCTATGGTGTATTCGGGTGATTTGAAGACGACTGATGATAGAGTGAAACCTGTTTTTGACAAAATACCCATTGTTGAATTGATGGATGGACAAGAATTGGAATTAGAGGCATTAGCTGAACTTGGTCTGGGTAAAAATCATGCTAAGTGGCAAGGTGCTATAGTTGGATATAAATTCGATGGGAAAGATAAATTCATATTTGACATAGAAAGTGTTTGCGGGTTGAAAGTAGAGGATGTGTTTGCTATTGCAATTGATGTGCTTAACGAGAAACTAGATGATTTTTCGAAAGATGTTGACAAAATAAAGTAATTTAATACTTTTTCTTATAAATTAGTATAATTGAATAAAACGCAGGGGTTGCCAAGTCTGGTCAAAGGCGCAGGATTCAGAAAATGCGAAACTCAGAATGCGAAACTTAAGAAGTCCGACTTGGGAGATCCTGTCCGTTAGTCGGTTCGAGAGTTCAAATCTCTCCCCCTGCATTATTTATTTGATTCTGTTTATGACAATTTTTATAATTAGAATTTAATACTCAAGCAAAAATCATCGGACTTTAGTTCGTTGATGAATTGCTTGCAAAGACTTTTCTTAACGAGGCTGTTGGTAGAATAGCATTGAAAGTAGCAAAATATATTCCGTGAATAACATTTTGGCTATTACT
>Ga0123519_10000277_pt1 | contig 88619 bp, 28 predicted proteins | sample YelNatPaOPRAMG02_FD_87396 | JGI IMG/M metagenome (GOLD analysis project Ga0123519, IMG submission 87396) | Hot spring microbial communities from Yellowstone National Park - Yellowstone National Park OP-RAMG-02 (version 2) | ecosystem: Environmental > Aquatic > Thermal springs > Hot (42-90C) ...
AATTATATTATTTCCTGAGCCACCATCTATTCTCAAATCCTCATCATCATAACGAAGCGTATCATCTCCAGACTCTCCATAAAGCCAATCTGCTCCAGCATTACCCCATAAAATATCATTACCAGTTCCACCAAAGATCCTATCATTCCCATCTCCTCCATAAAGCTCATCACTCCCAGAACCTGCCATCAAAATATCATTACCCGAATCCCCATATAGTTTATCATTCCCATCTCCTCCAAGAAGAGTATCATCACCTGCTCCTCCATAGATTGTATCGTCCCCTATTCCTCCATCAAGAGAATCCCTTCCTTCTCCTCCAAGAAGAATATCATCTCCTGCCTGACCTCCAATCCTGTCATCTCCTGCTCCACCTATCAAAATATCATTACCCAATCCGCCATAAAGTCTATCATTTCCTTCTCCTCCATCAAGAAGGTCATCTCCTGAACCACCAGTTAAAATATCATTTCCTCCCTCTCCGTATAGATAAACACTTACTCCAACTCCTGAAGCATCAATTGTGTCATTCCCAACACCACCATAAACAGTTGCTGGAATGGTAAGACCCGTAAGCCTTATCGTATCATCTCCCGAACCACCTAAAATCTTAATCTCTGATAGCCCTGAATAAGTATTTATAATACCATTTATATTAACAATTATTACACCGTTTTCCTCACTTATTACGATTGAATCAGTTGACTCTGTCCCCTCAACCTGTGCAACCTCAATCATGTGATTACCAAAATTCAGACTGGCAATAAGTCCGCTTGTCATGCTAACTTCATAACCATCATCCGGAATTACCTGAAACCATCCATCCTTCATAATCTGACGAATATGATATAAACCAGGTCCAAGATCATCAAATATGTAATTACCATTCTCATCGGTATTTATGTTTACCTCTCCATCATCCATAATCCCATCATTATCTTCATCAATAAATACCGTCCAACCTGTTAATCCTCTCTCACCCTCATCAAGCATTCCATTCTTATTTAAATCCTCAAAGACCTTACCACCAATCTCACCAAGCTCAAAATTCCCAAAGTCAAGCCCTCCTAAGTCCTCACCTGCATTCAGGGTCACTAAATGAACACCAGAACCCGCAGTCTTTAGGAGGCCATCCGATTCAATCCCTCCAGATTGTTGAGAATCATCCACTATCGGAGTCTCATCGAGTGTTAAAATCAGTTCTGCCAATTTATAAAAATTGATTCTCCCAAACTCATAACCCGTATTAATGACATTGTCATTTTCATCATCACCGTCAATAATAATATCGTTTGTCCTATCAAGAAGAAGAGCAAACTCTCCTGTTGTGAGTCCACGGCCAAGCTCCTCAAACGAAATCTGCTGGCAAAGGGTTGCAATACCCGAAACGATAGCCGATGCCTGGCTTGTGCCCATCATCGTCCTGACTCCACCCACTGCGTTCGCCCCATTAAACCGAGCCCCTGGAGCAAAGGCATCTATCAATAATGGGTCCCTCTGTGAAAAGGCAGTAATACGATCAATTCCTGTTGTATAGTCTATTGCACCTGTGCTAACCTTCCATGGACCTCCAAAATCACCAGCCCATGTCGCACCTATGGAAAGAACCGATGGATCAGACGAAGGATAGGCAACCCCTGGGCTACCAAACTGATAATAATTGTTCCCCGAAGCAGCTACCAAAATTATACCCATATCTGAAAGAATAGATAACTCATCTCCAATACCATAACGAGAAAAGGTATCTCGCCAGTTACCACCATCTCCAAGTGAAAGATTTATAACCCCAATATTATAATCATCCTCGTTCTCTATAACCCACTGAAGTGCCTCTTCAAGATACCCAAAATAACCTCGGCCCGAATCCTCAAAAACCTTTAACGCTATTAGATTAGCCCCAGGCGCAACGCCTCTATATAAAGAATCCTCAGAACCAATAAGGCTTGCTACATGAGACCCATGACCAATCCTATCACTGGCATCATTGTCATCGTCAGCAAAATCATACTGATAAATAATACGATCCGAAATTCCATCCCCATTCCTATCAGGCCCAAAGAATGGATGGTCAAGGTCAATACCTGTATCTATAATTACTGCTGTTACACCCCTTCCATCAATGTCTGCAAAATCTGTATCAAGCAGTGCATCACTTACTCCAATAATATCGAGCGCACTCTGAATAGCCTGATAACCATAGTCAACTGTTACTGCGCCAACTGACGCACACCACGAAGTCCCTCAGCCAAAACCCATTGTCTGTAAAGATAATCGAGATCCACTCGTTGTAATCCTGCTAAAACCAGCCTCAACTGTCTCAAGAGGTGAAGTCTGAATCCAACCATCCTTCTCAACCTCAGATATGATGTATAGGCCAGGTAAAAGCCCATCAAATCTATAACTCCCATCCTCTTCTGTCTCGACCCATCTCTCATTACTACCAAGGACTCCATCAGCATTGCTATCAAGGAAGATAATCCAGCCAGAAAGCCCTGGCTCACCATTATCTCGGATTCCATCACCATCGAAGTCATTAAATTTAATACCTGATAGACTCCCAAGCTGAACATTTCCTATATCAATTACCTGTGAGAATCCACTTCTTACCCTGTATGTAACCTCGGGAGTTGTCCTTGCCCATCCATCCTTCGAAACTTCTCCTACCCGCATAACTGTTGATGGCCCAATCCCTGTAAAGGAAAACTCTCCAGTTGAACCTGTCTCAATCCACTGCTCCCCATCATCAAGACTACCATTACCATTCATATCAACAAATATAGTCCAGCCTCCAAGAGGCTCCTCACCCAAATCTCGATTCCCATCAGCATCAAGATCATTAAAGACAACACCCTTTACCTCTCCAAGCTGGAAATTACCAAAGTTGAGATTATTATTGGGCGAGCCAGCAGAAACTGTAACCTCAAAACTTCCACTTAAAGGAGCTGTCTGAATCCATCCCGATTTTAATTCCTCACGAACTATATATGTCCCTGTTTCAAGATTCTCAAAAACATAACTCCCATCTTCAGAAGTTATTACACTTATATCACCATCACTAAAAACACCGTCGTTATCCATATCAAGATAGATAGTCCATCCACTTAAACCTAATTCATTTGTATCAAATACCCCGTCACTATCCATATCCTCAAACTTTACCCCGGAGATTGATCCAAATCCCTTAACAGTTATCGTTGCATCGGGAACTGAAGGCACTGCTTCTTCATTTCCGGCATTATCTCTCGCAGTTGAATAAAATGAATAAATATGGCCTGATTCTCCCTTGAAAATACTCTCTGTAAGTGTTGTATTAAATAGCCACACACTAAAAGAACCACCATCCTCAGAAACATATACTGTATAATCCATGATGGCTGATCCCCCTTCATCATCACTACCAACCCAGGAGACAAGAAATTCTGGGTCTATTGTTTCACCAGATGTAAATGCATTCACCTGGCTCGAAGGAGCTACCGCATCAAGTGTATTAAAATATGGTGGTGTGCTGATAGGTCCCTCAGTATCAAAGACAATTGTTGCCTCTGCATCAATTACATCATCTGTAAATACTGTCCGCTTTGGCTTCACAGTATAAGAAACAAAACCCTCCCCGCGACCATCCTTCTCTCCTGTTTCCGGGTTCTTGTTTGGAGGTAAAAACCCAAGATTCGGATCAACAGGAATTTCCCCAGTTTCGGGATCAATGGTTGTAAGCTTCCAAGTAGCAATACCTGCTGTAATATCAATATTAACCAGAACATCAAGATAAAATCCGAGCTCCTCTGAGAAATCAAGCCTACCTTTATAGAAGGCCTGATTCCCTTCAAGCTCAATTCGCTTATCACCAAAACCAAAATCATCAACCCTGAATGTCCTCCAATCAAGGTCTTCATCGAGCTGCTGTGTAATTACAACCTCCTGGGCTGAAGCCGTTGCATCCGGAGCATTCTCAAAATGGATTGTATAGCCCATAATATCCTTTGCAGAAACCCAATGCTCATCCCCAAACCCTGCAGGACCAATTATATCGTTTGGATCCCTCGGTCTTCTGGCACAGGGTTGATATACAATGGTCTTCTCGGTGCATGTCTTTTCATCAAATGTTACCTCTGTTCCTCCACCTTCCCGGCAAACAGGTGCTGATTCTGTTATACGTTTAATATCCTCAGGCTTACATTTGAAACATTCTTCAGGCACAGGGAAAGGTGGGAAGATGGCTTCTGTTGTGAGTTCTGAATCGCCAAAGTTTTTGACCCCTTCACCAGCGCTCAGAACCATACCTGTAGAAAGAGAAATGGGATCAAAGTTTACAGACGAAGACCAGCTACTTCCATTATAGATGCTGTATTTTAATGTTTTTTCAACTTGGCCTGGATCAGGATTAGTATCTTCTGCCCAGATTACTATTAAATTATCTCCCAATCGTTCTATTGATGGAGATAGTATGCTTGCCCCATAAGTTATCACCTGGGCATTGCTCCAGGCTGTACCATCCCAGGTAGAAGTCAAAAGATAGTTTAAATCTCCATTCTTATTAATCCAGGTAAGGATTAGATTACCTTCTCCGTCTGATGTTATCGCAACCCCATAATCACTACCATCTGTTACTGCTACAATAATCGGCGAACTCCATGTCTGAAGGTTATCATCATATATACTGTATACTATGTTTGAATTATTGCTAACAGCCTCGTAATCAGCCATGGTGAAATCATCACCAAGACTACTGCTATCGGCAAAACTCCAGAGCACAAGACGATCTCCATCTCCATCAACCGCGCTCGTAACATAACTATTTATACCAAGACTATCAGGAATAATGACAGGGGTGCTCCACCCATTTGTAAATTCAGCTGCTTTAACAATATATCCAAATTGTTCTCCATATGGATCTGCCATCTGCTGCCATGCACCAAATATTGTGCCATCATCATTAGCCATAGACATGATCGAGTCATTAAGTAGATCGCTTGATATATCAGAAAGCACATGATTCAAACCATAAGAATTCCCAGTACCAATCAATGCTGAAGGATCAAAGAGTGGTTCATCGTCTTGTGGTTCCATAAATGCATCCAATGATTCAAGACCTTGACTTTGATATAGTGTTACTGTAAAGGTTTCATTAAATGGAAATGGACCTATATTCCCACTGAATACGATGTTGCCTGTTACAGAATTGAGCTTTACCTCTGGAGCAATATCCACATTCACAGTAAGGTTCCCTTCAACACGAACTGAGTCGCCAGTTGGCTTTACATCTAATTGGGCATAAACTCCTATAAGACCGCTGATGCTTGCTTCAGAAATGGTCTCTGGCCATACAAAATCCGGGAAGGGTTGAGTGAATCTCCATTCCATGTTGGTAAAGTTTGCGTTCCCACCAAATGTGATTCCGTCTTCAAATTCAAGACCAATCTTTTCACCTAAATATATTGCAGCCTTATAAAGCCCATAGGCAGCAGTTACTGCTGGATGAGGAATTTTACTGAGCAGAGTAGAAAGTCCATAACGCCAATCGAACTGTGCACCAGCACTCCATCCTGCAGTTGCGCGATCGAATTTCCAATCCCTTGTAACCTCGTCGGCACTCCATTCAGCACCAACATTACCGCTACCCTGAATTGTTGATCTTATACTGCTACCCTTGAATGAACCAGAAAGCTGACCTGATGCACTAAGAGATGCCTTGCAATTGTTTTCTCCCACTTGGCCAGAAAGTGCAAGTTTTACTTCTGCCTCGGTGCCAAAAAAGTCCCATGGCCCAAACTTCCATTCTCTTCCCCATGATATGGTCACCCCTTCGGCTTCGATTGGAAAGTCTGTCTCAAGGATTTCTGATGAAGGCCATGTTAAAGCTGATTCAAAAATTGCAATCATATTATAGTAGAGGTCACTATCATCCTGAATGGATGCATCACGTTTGAGATAAACAATCATTGCCACACCTGTATCACCTATGATCACCTCGGGTGAGGTCTCAAGAACATCGTCGTCAGTAAGCTGAACAGGAGAAGACCATTCATAACCTCCTCCTTCTTTGCTTCGTGCCACTGCATAATAGATTTCTGCATCATTACCACTGCCCTGCTGCCAGGTTACGATAATACCTGGTGAAACTCCATCAATTAGATAAGGGCTTGCGGCAATGCTTGGCGCGTAGCTCTGTTCAGTAGAGATAGGAACTGCATCTCGCCAGTTACCACTTTCGCTGTCAAACCAAGCATGCAAGACAAGACCATCTTGGTTCCATACGATATGGGTTATACCATTAGCATCTTGGACAAGTGCAGGGTTACTGTCGTCATCTGTAGTATCAACTCCAACAGGCTGTATATAGAGAGTACCGATATTTAAAGGTTCTGTTTCGTTCACGATAAATTGAGGAAGATCAAGGTCTATCACACCATCGCGGTCCATATCAAAGGCTCTGCCAATTACAGCCACTTCATAGGTGCCAGGAATCAGGTGACCAAAACTAAAATTGCCATTTTCATCTGTCAATGCCCTACCCTGAAGAATCCTTTCGCCATTTTCATTTATCAGATAGGCAGCTACTTCCAGATCAGCAAGGGAATTTCCACTCATAGAGTCACAAACCTCAACGCTCATTGCAGAATATGGAATAAAATCTGGATTCTGCTCATACATTCGGGCAAAGATTTCTCTCACGTCCCGAACAGGATGACCAGGTTCTGAAACCATGACCATCATCCGATTGAGTAACTTCACATAATCGCCCCAGGTGCTTCCAATCTGTGGTTGAATACGACCCCAGAAATTATTCCACTCGGTTTCACTCATAGTTGAGGGACGAATTATTGCCTCTATAGAACTCCAGTCTTCTATAAGACGAGAATCATCGGGCATGATTCGACCTACTCGGATATCGAGCCTCTTGGCTACACTACCGCTATTAAATACAACAGGGATGCTATACATAGAATCTGGACGAAGGATGTCCATTGGACCATCCATGCTTGCACCCATGATGTGAAAAGGTGTTGTTCGAAGATCACTTGCAGAGAAACCAAGGGGTGTAGCACTTTGGCTCTCCATAACGAGAAGTGGAGCCATTGTATCAGCATCTCCATCATTAACATAATTGAGACTGAAGATACTTAGTCTATTAACCATTACCTGCTCAGGGCCATAAATGCTCATGTAAACAGCAGGACCTTCTCCTTCTATTATCTCTATTGCATCCGAAAGAATTGTGGTGCTTCCATTTGACTGTATGGCCTTTAAATCGTATAGACCAATAGACGCACCAAATAGTCCAAATGTGACATATGCACTGCTTGAGTTTTCAAGATATACATGCCTGGATTGAATTTCGGTATCGTCGGGGGCAACAAGGAAGAATTGAGTACCAGAGGAAAATTTTGCACCCTCAATGTGAACAGTAGAATCTCCAGAATTTCCTAATCTATTAGCCTTTACATTTGTGATTGAGAAGGGAATTGCCTCTGCCAATATTGTGTAGCTTGGATTGTTAGTTACCCACTGACCATAGGCCATGATGTAATAAGTTCCCCCACTGGTTGTTGGTATCAGGATTTCTGGATCAGGGTTAAAACCTTCCCTTGATGCATAGTCAAAAACCCCTATGTTAGGCATTGAGCCATAGCTAACATAGAGTTCATTAGCAATATCATCGACCGAGCTATCAAGTTTAATACGGACTGTCTCACCTTCTTCTACATCCAGTCTATAGTATACTGCTTGACCGCTTCCGAGATTTCCTGTGGCAGGGATTCCCAGTTCAAGAGATTCAACATCCATTGTAATCTGATCAAGGCTTGCACCTATATTATTGATTTCATTACTTTCAGGGACATTATTCAGTATATCTGTCCTAAGGATGACATAGTAATCCCCAGGTGTTAGACCTGGTAAAGGCGCTGTTATGGTTTCACTATAACTTCCCCCCCCAATTAATGGACCATTATGATATTTAGAACCAAATAGGGAATCATTTATGTCCCAAACATCGTCAGAGGAAAGATAGAGCGTATCCTTCCACGAACCAAGCGCTGGATTTACACCCTGATTATTTACAGAGTATGTAATACTTGCCACCTGCCCTGGTATACCATTAACCGGAATTGTTATTGTATCAAGGACTAAATCCGCAGGTGGAGCAAGTATCACATTTAGAAATTCACTATCATATCCAAAGTTATTATTCTCATTGGATTCCGTAACCCCTTTACTTCCATCTGTCACAACAAATACATAGAAAGGTCCGGATTGGCCAAATGGAATATTAAATGTTGCCTCCTCAGTATAACTTTCTCCACTTCCCAAATTACGGGATTGCCATCTATAGCCAAGGTATATATCTGAATTATCAAAATAAGGATCGCGGGAAAGATAGACTAAATCATACCAGGAGCGCTGCCCTGTCGGATCACTTGCAAAATTACCTACACTCCAGGAAAGAGTAAGAGTCTGCCCGCTTATGGCTTCCTCCGGTGCTTCAACACTTATTACCTGTAAATCAGGCCTTAAGAAATCGGTTGGAATCGGGATTCCGGATTTAGGATCATAAGGAGTAATTGTTATCGGACCAATAGAGAGAATGTTATTGCCTTCTCCTAAATCCTCAATCACCCTGTTATCACTATCTGTGCGGATGATGATATACCAATTACCTGTCTGTATATCAAAAGGTAGTGTAAAGCTCGCGCTTACATTATAACCTTCATCTGATTCAAGGATGTTTGTATGTCGGATGTTGCCAAGATAAACATCACCACTTCCAAGAACTTCGTCCCTCGAGAGATGGACATCATCATACCAGAAATTTGAATTTGTTCGATTCTCGCCTAAATTTTCAACCCTAAAGCTAATATAGATTGTCCCACCAACCATTCCAGTATCAGAAGAAGAACCACTCACAACCTGAAGATCTGGTGTCTGACGAATTATAGTCAAAGGAGAACTCAACCAGTTATTCGTATCATCAGACTCATACACACTATTTCCAAAGTCAGTAATGACAAATAGAATATAATCTCCACTTGCCATACTGAATGGCAAATCAATAAGACCCGTAGCAGTGTATCCCTGACCCGAATTTAGAAGGCCAGTATGATAGAAGTCTTTGAGAGGAAAATCATCTTCGTCCCCAGGGATATCGTCCCTGGAGGCAATGATTCTACAACCCCAGGAATTTGTAATTGTATCTCCTGATCCAATATTTCTAACAACCCAGCTCGCCTCTATCTGCTTCCCAGCTTCTCCCTCCGAAGGAACTGTGAAACTTTCAACTATCAAATCTGCTGGCCGCAAAAGCACATTTATTTTGCTACTTGCAAGAATGTTATTTGCATTTGGTCCCTCACCCAAACTATTTGGAAACCCTTCAAATACGTCATTTCTCGAATCAGTGTGGATAATAATATAATATTCTCCTGAAATACCATTTGGAAGGGAAAGAGCTGCTGAACGGTCGTAGTAGGATGGAAAGGTCATACTCCCAGTCTCTCCCAATTTCCCATAATGCCATAAGTCAGAAAGTTTAATATCAGATGAATCAAGCTGAGTATCACCTGAAAGCCAGATCGTATCCAACCAAGAAGTATTTGGCGTCTCTGTCGCACCAAAATTCTCTACCCTGTAAATAATATTAATGCTGTGTCCTGCAAGAGCTTCTCCAGGTATATTAATCTCTGTTACTTCGAGATCAGGAGGTGGCGTAAGGAGGATTGTAGTAGGAGTTGCATCATACCCATCATTGTTCGACTCACTCGCATGCTCATATACATGATTGTAGAAATCTGTCCTAACTATAAAATAGAAATCTCCCATAACACCTATGGGTAGATTAAAATTACGGATAACACTGTATGATTCACCTTGATCAAGTGCACCACTATGCCAGACCTCACCAAGATAGGTATCTCCCCTATCAATAATTGTGTCAGAAGACATATATACCCTATCATACCAAGCTGTCTGAAGGGTCCTACCATCCCCTTCATTCGTCACAGTCCATGATAACGAAATAGATTGACCTGAGAAGGCATCCGAAGGAGCAACTACCTCTGTTACCTGGAGGTCAGGCGGAGGAGTAAGTTGAATCTCAGTGAGAGAACTTGCAAGGATATTATCATTCTCAAACTCCGATTCAAAGACATTATTCCAAACATCGGTCTTTACAAGGAAATAAAAATAACCTGAAAGTCCCTGAGGAACTGTAAATGAGAGGCTATTTTCATAACTCTCTCCCGAAGGAAGATAACTTGGATTTTGAACCCTTCCAAGATAAATGTCATCTCCATCTCCATATATATCATTTAAAGAGAGACGAACTTCATCCCACCACGAAGGAGAACTTGTAGCTCCTGTCCCACTATTTGTTACCTGCCAGGTAATAAGGGCATTCTGACTTGAATAGAGATTTGATGGAGGTGTAATGCTTGTCACCTGAAGATTAGGAAGTGGTGGGAATTTGACATTGATAAATGCATCATCAACCATTCGATTATTGTTTTCCCCATCATGCTCATAATAATTGTTGTTAGCATCGGTATAAATAACCACCCAGCGTTTCCCATCAAGGGTAGAAGGTAATGTAACATCCACCTGTCGGGTTACAGATTGACCTGCTCCAAGGCTTCCAGTAAAAGTATATGTCCCAACATAGTAATTATTGCTTGCTCCACCATCATAGGAGAAATAGACGACATCTGTCCATTGACCATCAACAATATCCCTACTACCCTGGTTCTTGATGGTCCAGGTGATTGGAATCGTTTGACCTGAAAGGGCATCCTTTGGTGCCAAAATATCATTAACAAACAGATCAGGAAGTGGTGGTAAAGTTGCATGAATCTGATTACTTACCGCTTGGTTATTGTTTTCGTTTTGATGCTCATAGATATTATTATTAATATCAGTCCACACAATTAAATACCAATCTCCAGGTCGATTAATCGGTATGGTAACATTTTGCACTACCTCCCTGCTTTCACCAGGATTAATAGTATCGTTAAACAGAAACTCTGAAAGTACCTGCGTGTAATATCCATCCAAGATATTGTCATTATTTAGATATATACGATCCCAGAAATTGCCCGCAGATGCTGTTCCATTGTTTGTAATTGTATAGCGGAGCTCCACTATGTCTCCCGAATTAATATCTGAAGGAGAAACTGAAACATCACTCACTGTTAAATCAGCAATAGAAGGAAGAGTTAGAGATATTGAGCGAACCATAGTATTGTTGTTCTCATTGGTCTCAGGTTCATGGTTAAGGGCATCAGTTTGTAAGACAAGATAATAGGAACCTGAATTCCACGATGGGTTAAGTGGAGGACGGACAGTAATTGAACGACTATACTGAGCTCCGCTTCCGAGCGGAGTAACATCGTTTGAGTATATCTGAACAAGATTTATATCATCAGCATTTCCGGGAGTTTCGTCGCGGGAGAGCCAGACTCTATCATACCAGTTACTAACTGTAGGCCCAATGCCAATATTCTGTACAGTCCAACCAACATCTATGGTTTCTCCAAAAAGAGCACTATCCGGGGCAGTAAATGAGAAAGGAGATAGATCCTCTGTTGCCACAACCACATTCATCTGCGTGTCACTTACACCTACATTATTCCCCTCGTTTCCACGCTCATAGATAGAATTATAGTAGTCAGCCATGATAAGAATATACCAATAACCAACAGCATTGGTGGGTATGGTAACCTCGAGGCTTCGATTGATACTACCTCCAGCATCCAATGTCCCGTAATACCATAAAGAAGAATAAATAATGACATCATCACTATCGCCGAAAGTAGTGTTAATTGAAAGGACAATTCTATCATTCCAACCCCCCCCTGTTGTTGGTGCATCACCCTGATTTAAATCTGTCCATTCTATATGTGCAGTCTTACCAGCCTCTACAATAGAAGGAATCGTTACATCAGTCACGACAAGGTCAGGAAGAGGTGGAATAATCGTTGTAAAACCTGCTGAAGCAATGATATTGTTTCCTTCGTTTGTCTCGGGCTGATAGTTTGATTGATCAACCTGAATCTTAATATAGTATGTCCCCTCCCCAACAGTATCATCAAGAGGCAAAGTCACATCCCTTGTCATGATATATTGCCCACCATTTCCAGGAAGCGGATCAACATCAATATATTGATATGCTAATGATATATCACCACTTACACTCAAGCTTGAATTTGTTGAGAACCAGATTCTATCATACCAGTAGGAGGCACGAGCAGCATCATTCCCAATATTTCTAACAGTCCAGCTCACACGAACCGTACTCCCAAGCAAAACCCCTTCAGAAGGAAGTGGACTTCCATCCGGAAGGGTTATGCTTATTGAGACAGGAGTAAGGTCAGGCGCAGCCACCTGAACTGTGCCAACATAAGTTTGATTGCCCTCTGTCTCAGAATCCTGATCCATACGATTCCCAGCCAAATCCGTAATCTCAGGACCCACTGTCAAAGTATAGTTACCCTGAGTATATTGATCTCCAAATGTCAATGTCACAGTTAAACCATCCGAAGAAAGAGTCGCTGAAGAGATGTAAATAGAACTATTATTTGGATTACGAAGAATAAAGTCACTGCTCTGGACACTACTTGGGTCAAGTGGCTCACTAAATGTAACACTCCATGTATTAAATGGAGAAAGCGACTGAACCTCAGGTGTTTGAGAAACTACATATGGAGGTGTGTAATCTATTACAAATCTCCCTGTATATGGATTATTCCCCTGACCAAGAAGGTCTTTAATTCCATCTTCTAAAAGATTGTATGTATAAGTTCCTTCAATATCTGGAACACTTAAAAGAAATCTGATTGTATCGCCATCAATAATCTCAATACCGGTTACAGATGCATCTCCGTCAATTGTAAGATCATCTATCCCAACACTATCTGCCCTTATCCCTTCAGAGAGATCAATTGTCAAACCCGTAGGAGGAACAGATAATTTTTTCCCTTCGGGTGGATTTGTTGAAACAACCCAGGGCGCTAAATTGGTGGTTCCGGTTGCGCCTGCGACTTTGAGGACATACTCACCACCTCGTGAACCCTCTTCCTTAAGAACCCTAATTTTGTATCCCCCGGCTATAAGAGCTGTATAGGTAAGCTCTGCATTTCGACCATCCACCGAACTATCAGTATCGCTTGCTACAAGATTACCATCCGGATCATAGAGCTCAAGCATTGGATCGAGAAGATTTAAAGGCTCACCAATTCCGTCACCAGGAGTAAAGGTGTAAATCGTAAGAGTATCTCCTTCATTTACCTGAATCAGGTAATCATCATAAGAGTCAGAAGAAGCCCACGAAACTGCCTGCTCAAGAAGTCTATCCGCCAACCCAGTTGTCCAATCATAATCGGGATAAACAGGACTAAGATAAACCCCTCTTCCAGAACCAACTTCCTTGACAACAACTGCTGGATACCCACTCACATTGCCAAGAATAGTTGCACCAGAATCTATTCCACCATATGTTGATTCTGCATATCTATAGCTTTGAGAAAAAGTTGTTATACCCTCTGTGACAGGATGAGTGTTGTCAGTAATCGTTATGGTTGGGTAATAGTTATAATAATAACTGCTATTTAGATTCACTGGAACTATGGCATCAATATCCGTGACTACTGCACCACTTGATGAACCAGCATAATAGACAGTCCATCCAGTAGCTACAATCCCATGGCCTGCCTCTACCCATTGCCTTAGTGCAGGAGCAATCTGATTAAGGTATGTTTTACTCTGATAGGCACCCATTACCACAACATCATAATTATTGAGCTCTTCAATCGTATCAATTTGCGAGGCTACAACTGATGTTGCAGTAAAATTAAAATATGTATTATCATTTAGTTGATTGACAGTATTTCCTCCCCCAAGAACAGCAACCCTTATTGCACCACCACCTCCTCCACCACCTGAGAAACTAAATCCACCAAGAACTTCACCGGTAGGAGTGATATCCTGAATAGTATTAGAATTTATAAACCCTATTTCGAAACTCTGATCACGAGTAATAACAAGTGTATAATCACCTACTACATTACCACTTACACGGAGATAGTAATTCCCTTCTGCCGGCGCCACAAAGTCGAGGACGACCTCATCCACGTTGACCGCCTGGTCAGTACTGGCAGTGAGGAGATTGCTCCCACTGCCATACACCTCCAGGGATAGATTGGAGGTTGAGAAACTCCCCTCAGGAGTAAGGAGAAAACTCGCCTTCTGCCCTTCTTCTAAATTAACAAAATACCAGTCATCTTCTGCACTGATGTCATATTCAACAAGGAAATACTGACCATACCAGTAGGGTAAATCATTCCAGAGCTTCCCTTCGGAATCAGCATCTGAACGAAATTGAATGTAGTGTTCAGAGCCTCCTGCATTATTTGGCTCTCCACTCCCCCAGTTTGTGAAGATAAATGGCTCCCCTGTAACCCAGCTCCATCCCCCTGCGGGCTCAACTGAGCCTTCAGGCTGATAACCACCAATCCAGGCACCATTTATCGAAGTACCAAATGTATTTGTTATAAAAAGACTCTCCTCCAAAGATGTTATTGTTGCAAGGTGACCCGAAACTCCAAGATATGTTCGTGCCTCTGCATATGTTTTTGCGGATAACCAATCCATTGCAGTTGTAACAAGTTTATAAAAATGTCCATTAAAAAATGGAAGACCTTCGCTATCTGGATCGTTATATCGCATTCCCACCACTGCTGCACGATCCGAACCCGTTAGGATGAAACTCCCACTTAAATCCTGAGCAGTGGCAAGCGTATCGTTGGCAGGGCCGCCAATCATCTCCCATTCCGCAGCTGCATTGAGCAAAACTCCCAGGTCATACTGACCTATGCCTTCAAGACTACGCACCTCAATCCTATAGGCGCCAGCAGTGTTTGTAGAAATCGTCTGAATCAGCACAACTTCACCAATGGAGCCAGCCACTGCATATGCGAGAGAGGTATTGTCAGGTCCGAATACCTCAAGCCCCATTCGAATGTCACCATATGATGGCATTGCCGCTATGGTCAGGGTCTGTCCTGAATCAAGGCTTATGGTGAATGAGTCCACATCGCCTGTTTGATGGAGTGCGCGGCCCTCCACCTCTACTTCGTAGATGAGGCTTCCATATGGTTTCATCGGGGTGAGTGCAGGAATCGAAGCCAAAGGCTCATCCATATTAAAATGGAGTATATAATTATCCGGCTCAGGACTACCTGTATCACCATTTAAGAGATTCCCGGCAAGGTCCCTAAATGCATCGCCTCCTGAAATCAGAGTAAGTGTATAACTGCCCTCAGGTAGATTGGAATACTCAACTGTAACCATATCAGTTTCAGAATCATAAATAAAATTCGAGGGATCATAAGACTTCCCATTTGCAATGTTTACAAGATGAACATCCTCTGCCCCAAGATTGCTTAATGCTAAATCCTCACTTATTGTAAATGTAAGGGTGAGATCTCCAGGTGTAAGTATTTCACCTTCTTCCACCGAACTACTTATTATGGTAGGTGGGGCTGTATCATAATAAAAAATTGAACTAAAGCCTGAAATTGGTTGGCCTGAGATGCTAATGAAAGCACCATCTTCAATCGTAACTAAATATTCGCCATCCCCTGATTCAGATGAAGAAATTGAAAATTCAATTGTATCAGCATCTACTAAAATTACTGAATCCGAATTCACACCGTTTACCTTCAAGTCACCTGTTTCAACACTTGTAAAAAGAACTGGCGCTGATAGATTTATGCGATATTTATCCGGGTATATGTTTAGATAAGATGAATCTTCAGGATTTGTAGAAGTTACAGTAAACGGTTCTAAAACTTGAGTTGCCCCACTAATTTTGAGGAGATATGTTCCTGAAGCTCTACCCTCACTAATTACTTTAACCCTATAAATCCCACCTCCCTCAGAAGGAACCTGATATTCAATTATTGCATTTCTACCATCCAAAGCGCTATTGTTATCACTTGCAACAAGATTTCCTTCAGCATCATATAACTCAAGCATTGGATCAAGGTCATTTAAAGGCTCACCAGAACCATCGCCTGGTGTCGATGTGGTGATGGTCAGTTCATCCCCGGTGTTTACCTTGATCAGATAATTGTCGACGGAATCAGCACTCCCTGTTCCAGCCCACGCAACTGCTTGTTCAAGAAGTCTATCTGCCATCCCAACTGTCCAATCATAATCGGGATAAACAGGACTAAGATAAACCCCTCTTCCAGAGCCAACTTCCTTGACAACAACTGCTGGATACCCACTTATTGTCCCAAGAATAGTTGCACCAGAATCTATTCCACCATATGTTGATTCTGCATATTTGCTGCTACCTGAAAAACTCGTTATACCCTCTGTAACAGGATGAGTGCTCTCAGTAATCGTTATGATTGGGTAATAGTTATAATAAAAACTGCTATTTAGATTCACTGGAACTATGGCATCAATATCTGCCACAACTGCACCACTTGATGAACCAGCATAATAGACAGTCCATCCAGTAGCAACAATCCCATGGCCTGCCTCTACCCATTGCCTTAGTGCAGGAGCAATCTGATTAAGGTATGTTTTACTCTGATAGGCACCCATTACCACAACATCATAATTATTGAGCTCATTTATTGTATCAATTTGGGAGGCTACAACTGATGTCGCGGTGAAATTAAAATATGTATTATCATTTAGTTGATTGACAGTATTTCCTTCTCCAAGGACAGCAACCCTTATTGCTCCGCCACCTCCTCCACCACCTGAGAAACCAAGTCCACCAAGAATCACACCGCTTCCAAATATATCCTGCGCCTCATCTATTTGGGAATTAGGCTCCAAATCAAAACCGGAATTTCTTGTGATCACAAGACTGTAATTTCCCGGGGTTGTCCCTCCAACCATGACATAATATGTTCCTGCCGCAATGGGCACGAAATTTTCGATATAGCGATCCACATTGAAGGCATCGCTCATCCCAATCGTCAGAAGATTTCCTGTCCCATCAAAAAGCCTGAGGCTCACATTGGGCGATTGATCGTGACTATCGTGGGTCAAGGTTATTGTTGTGGCTTCTCCTTCATTCAAAGTAAAACTATACCAATCCTCATCAGAACCGGCATTATTTTTTATATCTCCACGAACCGCACCCCGACTCATATCATTTAGATAAATAAAGCTCGAATCGATGTCCTGAGCAGAATCAATACTCTCACCACCATCTTCAAATAAAGAATTTAATAGTAAAATCATCTGATATCGACCCACACCATCCACACTCTCAGCCTCAATCCGATAGGTGCCTGCTTCTTCAACTGGCATGGTCTGTAACAAGGTTATCATACCTGCACCACTTGAAGTAACTTCTCCTAAAAGATTATCGGACGGATCAAAAACTCTCAGTCTGCCCTGGAAACTCCCATCCAGTGGATTTAGTTGCACTGAGATTGTTTGCCCCGAATCAAGCTCAATGGTGTAAGCATCCATGTCACCTGTCTCATGAAATGCACTTTCAATAGGAGGATCAAAGATTAGCGAGCCATTTGGTAGTTTCGAATTAAGAGGTATTGGAATTTGTGTTATATCTGAATCAACAAAAAAGTCCAAAGTATATGGCTTACCACCATTAAGAGAATTACCGGCAAGGTCACGAAATGCCGATGCACCATTTTCGATAGTAAGTATATAGAAACCATCTCCTAAAAAAGGAAACTCGGCGGTTATTTGATCCGGTTCATCGAATAATAAAGAAGAAGCATCTATCTTCGTTCCAGAGAAATTTTCTATAACCCAAATATCTTCTGCTCCAACTCCAGAGGTTGCCATATCTTCGCTGAATGTGGCTTTAAATGTAAAAGTCCCTGGGGGAACAACATCCCAATTTGATATGCTTGTTTCTGTTACCTCAGGATAAGTAGTATCAAATATAAAACTAAGCGCCCATGTCTCATTATCTGTGCCGTGAATGTCTTTAAGAAGACCATAATCAATCATCAAATGATAATATCCATCATCTGTGATAAGGGAACTTATATCAAAATTGATTGTATCTGCATCTATAATCGTAAAGGCGGCTATGGGATTTCCATTAACCGTAAGATCTCCTGCTTCGAGAGTGGTAAGTAGAATAGGCTCAGAAAAGGTAAGTGTCAAGCCCTCATCTATATTATTTAAAATTTCTCCATCAGCAATGGAACTGTTTACGACTTGAAATGGTTTTGAAATAAGTCCTGTCGCCCCCTCTATTTGAAGAACGTATTCACCACCTCCACTAACAGACGAGACTCTTATCAGATATACACCTGCATCTTCAGCCTCATATGTAATTTTGGCATTTCTACCATCTCCTGCACTATTATCATCACTTGCAATAAGATTTCCATCCGGATCATAGAGTCCAAGCATTGGATCAAGGTCATTTAAAGGCTCACCAGAACCATCGCCTGGTGTCGATGTGGTGATGATCAGTTCATCTCCCGCGTTTACCTGTATCAGATAATTGTCGACGGAATCAGCACCTCCCTTTCCAGCCCACGCAACTGCTTGTTCAAGTAAACGGTCTCCGTCACCACTTCTAAGCCCATCTGTATAATATTCTGACCCGCCTGCATAGATTGGCCCGAGATATACCGAACGACCAGCACCTATCTCGATAGATGCAGCAACAGGTATCTCGCCTAATTCTTCATCAAACACTGTCGCAAGAACTGTAGCTCCTTCATCTACACCACCCCAAGGATACTCTATATATGTATCCACATAGAGGCTATTTATTCCCTCAACAATGGGATGTGAATATAAAGAAGAAATCCATACTTCATAAATATAGCTATATCCTAAAATTGTATTTACTGGCACTACTGCATTAAATTCGTCAGCCATGCCTCCTTCACCAAGCCCCTGTGATGCATAAATACCCCATCCCGTTGTAACAAGACCCCCACCTGATTCAACATAAGGTAGTAGAGCCGAAGCAAAAATATAGAACTGATTCCACTCGTAACCAGTCCCTCCTATAACTACTACATCATAAGCCTGAAGCTCTTCCAATGTATCTACTTCATAAGGTGAAACAAGTGTTGCATCAAAATCAAAGTAACTATCGTCATTTAATTGATTTACAATCCATATCAAACCAGAATCATCACCTTCTTCTGTTCCAACTACAGCCACTCGAATCTCACCACTTCCACCCTCCTGAGCCCTTCCAAGACCACCAAGAATCACACCACTCCCAGATATATCCTGTGCTTCTTCTATTTGAGAATTGGGCTCAAGATCAAATCCAGAACTCCTCGTTACAATCAATGTATATCCCTGGCCTGGTAGACCACTCACTCTCGCATAATATACCCCCTCAGAAGGGGCTACAAATTCGCGTATTGTCTTATCTATGTTTTCCCAATTATTCTGCCCAAGCGTGAGCAGATTGCCACTACTATCGATTAATTCAAGGACAATTGATTCCCCTGATAATGAATCATCTGTTAATGTTAAACCAATGGTTGCTACTTCTCCCTCTCCAAGACCAAAATAATAGTAATCATAAGTCCCATCATCTGTGATTCCGACAACCGAAAGCCTATCTCCCCCATCTGAAATTGGGATTGAGGAAGGACTAATTTCAATGGCTGAATCTAATTCATTATTGTTCTCCCCACCAAGATTCTCCGTTTCAATAATAGAGTTTAGCCAGTAAGAAGCCTCATATTCACCAGCGCCTTCAACGCTTTTTGCAACAATTCTATAGGTCCCCGCATTTGTAATAGGTAAAATCTGTAAGAATATTGGTTCACCATAGTCCGAAGCTATCGCAGAACCTAAAAGTGTGTCATAAGGATCATATACATCTATCCGAGAACGAATGGAAGGATCTTTGGGCTGAAGGGAAAGTGTAATTGTCTGTCCTGAATCGAGATCGAGCGTATAGGTATCTTCCTCCCCAGACTCAGAAAAATCAGCCAACAAACTGGAGGTATGAATCATGGAGCCTAAAGGAGGCAATGTTGGATCAGCAAGTGCCATATCAACCAATGGCCCTGAATTCTCCTCAGACTCAATAAAAATAGCTCCTCCATTAAACAAGGCATCTTTTAATGCTCCTGTTCCAGTCAATGCAGGAAGATCTCCTGAAAGAAGGAGTCGGGGTTCCAATTGCTCAAAATGGAATTTATTTCTCATCTTTTGAATTCCTCTATTTCTGTTACGAAATCTCTGAAGGCTTCTGGCTAAACTCATATTTTTCTCCTTTTCTTCCCCCACAAGGGAGAGCATAGAAAATTTTTTATTTATTTTTAGTGTAAGCCTTTGTGGCTTACTGAAAAAACGAAAATAAGATTTCTCATATACGTTCGGAATGACAAAATAGAAGATTTCTCGCATTCGCTCGAAATGACATAAAAGAACTTCCTCTCCTAATAATAAAAAATCTGGGTAAGCCTTTATGGCTTACCCTAACAGAATAATGTTAAGGGATAAACCCTTAGCTTAAAGAATAACTTGAATTAATATTATTTTTATCACACTTTTTTATGATAATTTTTTTGACTTAAGTCAAAAATTTCAATTTTAATTTAAATTTTCCACCATATAGAATATCGACAAAGGATAAATCCTTAACCTCCGAATATTTAAGGTGTGATTAATCTTGAGGGAAAAAAGACAAGATTCCTCACATCTGTTGGGAATGACAAAAGAAAAGGTTTCTCACATTCGCTCGAAATGACAACTACTTCCTACTGTCATTCCGAATCTTTTCCCTCTGTCATTCCGAGCGAAGCGAGGAATCTTTCACTTCAAGATTTCTCACATTCGTTCGAAATGAGAGAAAATGAAAAGACAAGATTCCTCACATCCGTTCGGAATGACAGAAAAAATATCCGTTTGGAATGACATAATAGTAGATTTCTCGCTACGCTCGAAATGACAAAGGAAATTATTCACTCGAAATAACATACTCCATTACATTCCATTCACTATTCACTATTCACCATTCACCAATCACCAATCACCATTCACCATTCACTAATTACCAATCACCATTTAACCCAAAACGAATTCCTTATACTCTTTGGAAAATTAAATAACCTCTCCTTAATCTTACTTGACCTCTTTTTCGAAAAATAATCCAAAATACTACTCTCTACCCTACTATCATCACCCTGAGAAAGACTTATCTGAATAGACCTGTTTGGATTATTCATATCATTTAAAGCCGAAAAATCGCTCACAAAATTACTAACCCACGATGGTGATGATGAAACCCTTGTATTTGCTGAATTGCTACTCCCAGAATTACTACTCCCTGAATCATTACTCGCTAAAACTACATCCTCCCCACTACCAATAGATGAAAAACCCATAATTGAAGTGGAACCAAAATCCTCTTCTATCGTATTATCACCTAACCCACCATCAACCCTTAAATCAAAAGAATCCCTATAAAGCTTATCATCTCCAGCCTCTCCATAAAGCCAATCCGCTCCTGAACCACCAGAAACTAAATCATTCCCAACTCCTCCAAATAACCTATCACTCCCAACACCGCCATAAAGCTCATCACTCCCAGCTCCTGCCATCAAAATATCATTACCCGAATCCCCATAAAGAATATCGTTACCATCTCCTCCTAAGATCGTATCATCTCCTGCACCACCATAAATCGTATCATTTCCTGCTCCTCCATCAAGAGAATCCCTTCCTTCTCCTCCAAAAAGAATATCATCTCCTGCCTGACCTCCAATCCTGTCATCTCCTGCTCCACCTATCAAAATATCGTTACCCAATCCGCCATAAAGTCTATCATTTCCTTCTCCTCCATCAAGAAGGTCATCTCCTGAACCACCAGTTAAAATATCATTCCCTTCCTCTCCATATAGATAAACACTTACTCCAACTCCTGAAGCATCAATTGTGTCATTCCCAACCCCACCATAAACAGTTGCTGGAATGGTAAGACCCGTAAGTTTTATCGTATCATCTCCCGAACCACCTAAAATCTTAATCTCTGATAGTCCTGAGAAGTAACTAACTTCTCCATTTATTGAAACCGTAATCAAACCGTCTTCCTCATTTACAATTATTTTATCGTTTACCGGTGTTCCTTCAATCTCGGCAATAACAGGAACTACATTTATTGTAATTGTCTCATAATCACTTAGCTCATCATCTGTTACACCAAAGGTTATTTCATAGATTCCTGAAGACTTTGGAGTCCAATTAAAAATTCCTGTCTCTGAATCAAATGTCGAACCCTCTGGTAATTCACTTATACTAAAAGTCAAAATTTCATTATCTACATCGCTTGCACTGAGTTCAATTGTAAGTTCTTCACCTACCTTCAACTCGCGGTTGCCTACTTCGTCGAGAATAGGTGCATCATTTATAGGATTTATTTTCAGATAAACCGTTGCAATATCTGAGTCAATCTGACCATCGCTTGCTTTGTATATGAATTGATCATCCCCATAAAAATCTGGATTAGGAGCATATGTAAATGAACCATCACTGTTAAGATAAAGTGTTCCATTGTTTGGCCCGCTTACAAGAAATGAATTAAGTATATCTCCATCAATATCCATGTCATTAAAGAGAATACCCTGAGCTGGAACATTTAGAGTAGTATCCTCATCCATTGTATAAAAATCATTTGTAGCTACGGGGATATCGTTAACACCAATAATTCTCAAAGTTACACCTGCTGTATTCGTGCCACCTTTACTGTCAATTACTGTATAAGCGAATTGATCGGTTCCTTCTACACCAGTTGCCAGATATTCGAACTGACCATTGGGATTGTAAATAAAACTACCATTCTCATAATCTGTAAGTATTCCTCTAAGACCTGTTACATCAACGCTAACAAAAGAAACTGAATCGCCAAGATCAGGATCCCAATCATTACTCAAAAGTTCTGTGATATAAATTATCCTCGATGTCTCTTCATCTGTCATAAATTCATCATCTTCGCCAACTGGTAATGCCTCAATCTGCCCGGAATTCGTTCCAAACGACATTGTCCCCTCTAAGTTAGGAACACTTGCTATAAGGGTGATGTTTCCAAATTTCATGAATGAATGTTCAACTTCAGCAAAACCAATTATTGGTGAAGGAAAATCAAGGGAATTTCCTAAATAGATTGAGACAGTCCCTTTTGTTTTGAAGTCGTAGCCTGCCCAGTCACCAAGGATGATATCATCATATCCATCGCCATTAAAATCTGCGCCGCCTGATAGTCCACCAGGAATATCCTTAAAACCAGCTGATCTTGCCACTCCTTTAGGGAATTGAACAATTAGAGATGATACACCTTTCGGTGAGCCTAAATAAAGGAAGGCCTGTCCCATAAGATCTTCGCCTTCACTCGAAGTCCCCGCAAGTGCAAGAAAATCATTATATCCGTCAGCATTTACATCTCCCGAAGAGTCAAGATTCCATCCAAAATATCCAGAAATTAAATCCTCTGGAACATTTATATATTGACCCTCTTTGTCAAATCCTTCACCGTTTCCATAATATGCATAGACGGCTCCTCGCCTCGAGAATGTATCGCTTGAATAATAGGGAGCACTTACAACAATATCAGGGTATCCATCTTTATTGATATCTCCTACACCAACCGCATCCCATCCAAACCAAGCATTGCTCTGCTCACCTTTAAGTATTTGTACAGGAAGAGGTGATAATCCTTTCTCTGAACCAAGGAATAGATAAACACGACCTGTAGAATCTTCTCTGCATGCTCCCACGATTACATCATCGAAACCATCGCCGTTTAAATCTCCAATCGATGATAATGCTGAACCAAAGCTTCCATCCTTCTCATTGCCCATATATGTCCAGACAGGATTCTCTGTAAGACCATCTTCATTACCAAGGTATAATTGAACGATTCCTGCCCTTTGAAGTGTAATAACCTCAGCACCATTTCGCGAAACTGCATCAGCCCCAGGAATCCCAACTAAAATATCATCATAACCATCACCATTTACATCTCCTGCTGATGAAACAGAAAATCTAAATAAATCCGAACTTTCCATCTGTAAGCCTTCTTCGCTCCATACGGGCTTCGAAGAGAGACCTCTTGGACCACCAAGATATAGTGAAATTTGACCTGTAACAATCTCAGGCACCCTTGTTGTTGTTCCATCATAATTTACAACCGTTTTCCATACCGTCACCTCTTGATTTGGGGCACCAATGATAACATCTTCATATCCATCATTATTAACATCGCCTGCTGGAACAATTATCTCTCCAAACCCTCCATCAGGTTGTGTGCCTTCAATAATTTGAGCAGGCTCCTCACTAAGTCTGAATCTTGATCCCATATAGATAAGAACTCTACTGCCTGTTTTAGTATATTTATCATCAAAGCTTGTCTGCCCTAATATTAGGTCATCATATCCATCGCCATTTAGATCTCCAATAGCATAATTATTACCATCTCCCATATCAGATCGGAAATACCACTCATCAGTTCCCTTAAGGATTAGAGATGGCTTATCCCACATCTGTGGTTTAGGTTTATTAAATGGAACAGTTATTGTTTGAATTGGAGTTCCATCACCAAAATCAAGTACGATATCTATGTTTTCACCAACAGGCTGATAGCTGTAAGAAGGATCTATTACTTCAACTTGAACAGTGGTTGGACTTCCCTCATAGACCAGTTCCCCAACAATACTCGGTTTAACCACAAGGGTATAATCCCTGCCACCAAATCCAGTCCCCGCCTGAATATCAAGCTCAACAAACTGACCCACCTGGACTCCATTGAATGAAATATTTCCAAGAGCAGAAAGTCCAAGTTTGTTTGCATAACTATCTGTTTCAATTACTACATCCTTACAGACAATACTTCCCCCTGATTTGACTATCAGGTCGCCATTAAAAACATAGACATCTGAAAGTTCTATAGAACTTGAAGCATCTATATTTACATCTCCTTCTCCAAAAACATGTGTATTAAGTTTTGCTACTTCTGCACGGAGATTAAAACCTCCTCCAGAAGTTATCGAGAGCACATCCCCTCTTATATTTGGTTCTCCCTGGATATTCATTGCTGAAAAAGTAATATTTTTAGCCTGGATGGTTGGTGTGTTCAAAGTGCCAAAAGACCTTGTATCACTAAATTGAATTGAGTTAATTGCATTTAGGATAATATTTCCTGAGGGATTATTTATACCACCATTCTCTGTAAATACGATATCGCGAGCATTAAAATTGATCATCTCCTGGGTATTGATAATTGTATCGATAATGATTTCGCGCTCCACAGGTCCTTCATCGCCAACTCCAATCTGCCATGGACCTTTGTAGTTATCATCGATAAGCACACTCAGGTTATCTCGGATATTTATTTCTTCACATCCTCCCCAGACCACATTATCAAGGTTAACATCTAAACCTGCCATGATATTTACTTCGTCTGCATTAATAATAGGCATCCACCAGTCTTCCAATTCATATATGTAACGTGAAGCATCAAGTGTAACTTTATCACCGGATAGTTCACCCACACCTATACTTCCTTCTTTGGAAGTTAAACTGATGTCGCCTGTATAAAATTGCCTTGCAATCATATCTGTTTCTGTCACAAAGCTAACTTTGCCTTCTCCTGCCCATGTATATACGTATATATCTACTGTTTTACCCCGTTTCCGAATATCACTGTCAAAGATTGATACATTACCTACACCATCTAAATCAAAGTAGTCAAAATCAGTGTAGGCAGTAACATCACCTTCGGTTGATGCATAAAGGGTTGTTCCAGAGATCAGGCTTCCTTCAGCACCATAAATTTCGTATGCATAAAGGTCAACTTCTTCAGCCTGGATGATGGCACCTTTTTCGAGATAGAGATTGCCACGAAAACCATAATATCCCCAGGTATCAATCTCTACCGAATCGACTCCCAATAGAGATCCGCTTATATAAAGGTCAGTGCTGGTATCAATATATACATTCTTTGCCGAGAATGCCTCTCCAAAATCCAGACCATTTATTCCCATTGGCGCTATCAGTGTAAGCGAATCAATAGCTGCAAGCGATATACCTGAGAGATTGATCAATCCACCTTCCCATTCAATTACCGGAACTACAAGCTGACCTTTATATATCAATTCAGTATAGAGTTCAGGCAAGGTTTCATCTGGCCCGAATTCTGTATTTGTATAATCTTCTGGATTTACAAATGTGAAATCACTTAATGGAAGTGGAGTATAGACAGGTGCAAAATCCGTAAATTTTATAAGGACATCCTCTCTATCCAGATGATCGATACCAATGTCAGAAAGTGTCTCTCCAACTCTAAGAACAATAGCATCATCTAAATCTACACCCTCCTCTCTTTGTAAAAGTGTCTCAAGACTGATTGCATCTCCAGTCTCGGGGTCAAGTACATAAATTTGGGCATCGTCCCAATTAAACCATGGTTCCAGTGGTGTTGGATCCTGGGCTGTATCTGTAACAATGAGCACGTTATAGTGATAATCATGGACGCTAAATACATCACTCACGATGGGAACTTGATATTCTTCTTCCTTACCCTCTTCATTCAACCTTTTCTCTGTATGGTATTGCTGGGTTGTGCCTGAAAGTTTCTTAACCGTAAAAGATAGTTCACCAGGATATACAGCACCATGAAAATCGCTTGGTAGATTAATTTTATAAACTCTATCATCATTTGGATTATCTGGAGTTCCTTTAATATCAGTGTATTGCCAAGTGTTGCCTGAAATATATTCAAGGTCAACGAGCCATGTATAGAAGGTATCATCGCCGTTGTCTTCAGTATAAACATCCTCACCATCTTCTTTGCTCATGCCTTTTACATCACGATAGAATAGCTGTCCGGTTTCGACATTCTCATATAAGAAGTAGCCCGAGAACTCATCCTGTGCTACACGTATACCTTGAGTAGGTCCATTTTGATCTAAACCGTTATCAAGTTGATACTGCTCAAACTGTATGTCGCCTTTAAAAATATCAATCGGGTAACTGAATCCCAATGCCTCTATCCTTATTGTCGAAGGTTCAGAACTTGCGGCCTGTAATGCCTGAAGTTGTTGTTGAAGCATAGAATATTGTGATTTTAAAGAGGTAAGCTGGTTTGAAATAGTCCGAAACTCTTCTTCATAATTTCTTAGTGTATTTCTAAATGCCTGTGCCTGGCCACTCATTTGCAGAGAGCCCTGGTCTATGACTAAATTCTGAGCTGCAAGTAATACATCTTCTTCAACTAATTGGTTATTCAGATGCACCTGAGCAAGGTCATTTCTTTCAACCCATTTCTGGGCCACAATGGCATCAAGCTCAAGCTTCATCTGCGATTCCAATGCCTGGAGATTACCAAGCTGTGTCTGATAATTTGCAATCTGGAGCTGAGATGTACTTGCCTCCTGTTTCAAATCAGAAAGCTCTATATTCAATTGGCTTAGGGTATTCTGCAATTCCGTTTCCTGATTAAGTGAAATTTGGTAATCCTGGTCTAATTCCTCTCGTTGGCCGATAAGTGTTTCAATCTGGGATAACAGTGTTCCTTCTTCATCAGGTAGCATACCCAAGACTGAATTCAGATTTTCTCTAAGATAACCTAATTCTGATTGGTAGCTTCTTTGCCTACCTTCGAGTTCCTTCTCCTTTCCTAATAGAAGGGCTTCCTCTTCTGGCAGGATATCTGCTAATTGCCCATAGGCAGTATCCAGGATCTCCTCAAGTCCTGAAATATCTTCAATGATAATCCTTCTTTGTTGTTCGAGATCTAATATTTTATCTTCCAACCAAATTTCTTCTTGTTCAAGGAGACATGGTTTATTGTCAACTCGTTTTATCACGGCATCAATATGTCCAATCACAGTGTTTTTCTCACTTTGCCAATATGCCTCTTCATTCTTTGCCTTAGCAAGTGCTTGCTCCTTGGCTGATATTTCTTCCTGAAGCTCAGGCCTTGTCTGAGGCAGGTCTTTTCTAAGTTCTCCTGTATATCCCTGTTTCCTCAGACTGTCCAAGGTAAACATGATGTCACCATATTGCTCATAATTACCACTTTTGTTTCCTTTTCCCCAGGCATTTAGGAGATCTGCGCGAAGATCAAACATTTGATCTTTATCCAATTTCGATATTCGCTCACTGGTTATATCACTTAGTTTCCAGCCGAATGGACCATATGGGCCATCGGTAATGTTAAAATAATTCCATTCAACTCGTTTTCCATCAGGCAGTTTGAAATCCCCTAACCTTGGATCAAACAAAATCTGAGTATAGTATTTTGAAAGTGGGGCAGGCGTTTTATAATCAGGAACATATCCATAACGTTCTTTTAGAATCCTATCTACATAGAATAACCAAGTGTTTACATCGCCATAGTTACTGTTTTGATTGGAAAGATACTTTACAGCAAGATTCGAAAACTGTGTATCAAGTTGAGAAAGCTGGGAGTTCAATGAAACAATCAACTCCTCCAATTGCCCCAGTGCTGAATAATAAATGTACTCAAGTGTTTGGTGTGTGATTAGGCCAGAAACTTCCTTCCAGAGATCAGAGATGAGATACTCTTTGTAGTTGGATAGACGACGAAGCTCTGTATCAAATGTAAAATAATCGGGTTCCTTGAGTTGATCCACAAGCGGACTAACAATATCGAGGACTGCCTGAGAACTATCTATCTGATTTTGGATATTGTTAAGATTGCTCTGAAGTTCTGCATAAGTAGTATCTTTATATCCACTTTCTGTTACCATTCGAACTACATTCTGAAGCTCCGTGGAGATAATGTCCATGTATGAATTAAGAGCTCTTAAATTAGCATCAAGTTCTTCATAACCGATATCATTCATACCACTTAAGATATTTAGAACTGCCTGAACATCAACCAATTCCGCAGATACATTAGCAAGGTCTGTTTCTATCACTGAATATAACCTCTGTTCTGAAAGGTTCTGAAGTGTTCCCAGCATATCAGAACTTAAAACATCTCCATATTCAAGAAGGTCACGAGCCGAGGCATCAATCAAACCGTAATCTTCAAGACCAAGTATCTCCTCAATATCTTTTACTGCCTGCTCTCTTATTGCGATGTCAGCATCAAGGTCAGCAATGCTTGCTTCGATCACTTCAATATTAGCCTGAACATCCTGGAGTTGGAGGCTAAATGTAGTTAATTCACCCTGATTCTCTGTTATCTGGCCAAGAAGGGATTGTTTTTCACTCTGAAGATTGAAGAGTTGCTGATCCACATTCTGGCTCAAACCTGTGAGATCAACATATAACCTACCAAGATAATCATTGCTCAATTGAGAAATATTGAGTTTTCCAATACTTGCTATATCACGAACTTCTGAAATGTCAGGGGTCTTTTGAGGAATGGTAAAATCATCCCGTTTCCTGATTTCCATTTCTAAGGATGAAAGAAGTCCTTCCAGATTCTGTTTATAATTTTGCTCCGAATTGATGGCATCCTGGACTCCTTGAAGCTGGAGCACCAGCTCATCTATGTCACCTTCGATCTGCACAATCTGGTTTTGAATGTTCGATAAATTATCTTCGATGCTCACTATTTCAGATAAAATCTGATTTCTCTCAGCAACAAGGTCTCTATACCAGTAAAGTTCACCATCTCCTAAATCAATATACATATCCTCCATTTTATCGGGAAGGACTGACTGGACATCGAGAAGGGTCTTGAGACCTCCATACTGAACTTTAAACTGCTGTTGGAGAACCTCATAAGGTAACCTTACCACCTGATTTAAGTACTCTTCTTTCTGGATATTTAAAACATCATCCTGACCAATCTTCTGATTGAGAAGGAGTGATTCGAGGGAGGAAAGATTCTGTAGCAGTTTCGCCTGTGTCTTAAGGTTATTCTCAATTTCCTGTAGGAGTTTTTGCTGGAGTGCTACGGATTGAACATAGACATTTAGACCTTTACGATCCTCGACTATATCTCCGTTTAATAGATTGACATTTCCCACACTTCTTATATCGATTCCTTTCAATCCATTTATATGACCACTTAGCGTTACGCTACTACCTGCATCTATGGCAATTGAGCCTATCTCGAGAAGGACTTCTTGCTCATAGGTGCTCAATGTTCCGCCAGCTTTTAACGTCAATAGATTTGGTGCTACGAGATGACCTGTTACAACAAGGTCGCCAGCAGAGTTCAATGTGATATCGCCATCGGAAATGATACTTCCACCTGTCTCACGCACAAATATATCTCCTTTAGTAGAGGATAAAACTATGGAGGCAGATGCACCTTTGCTTTGAGCATTATTTATAATAAAGCCGTTTTCCGAAATAACTGAGATTGGTCCGCCTTCAGCATTAAGCATCTCGACTCCCCTACTTAGCTGACCAATTCCATCAACATCGGAAACACTGATTGAACTGTTGGAAACTGAGTTCAAATTCTTAATTGTATTGACTGCCATTTCAAGGCCACCGATGGATGATTTAGCAAGGAGCATAACTTCATCTGCAACAATTCCTACTTTTCCTGCACCTGGACCACTAATTGCTCCATCGGCCTGGAGCATAATTTTGCCTTGTGATGTAAAACCTTTTGTAAGTGTAAGAAGATTTGTTGCCTCAGAGAAGGTACTCTTTACAAACATCTCATCGTATTCGGGTGTCCCATCATCAGCAAAGGATGCTTCATATGCTACACCAAGTAAATCCAATAACTTTGTGTAAATAAAGAAGGCAACATGACCGGTAATCGGTGGTAATCCATCAATGTCTATAAAATCGGACTCATGAAGGACATAGGGATCGTCTGAGGCTTCCATGGCATTAGCTACTATTGTAGAGATCTCCTCTGCCTCGCCCATCTCAAGATGCACAACCTTTATTGGATTGCCTAATTCATCGAGGATGGGATTCCCATCTTCGTCTGTCAAAGTATCACGAAGCTCTGATGGTATATCGGCAAGAGAAATGCCTGTTAGGTCTATTTCGGAGAGAATTGAATTTAGCATTTCAAGACGAATCACTGCTGCCTCTTCCTCAGTAGAGGCATAGGTCCCGCCGATGATGCTTCCAATAGTGATCGTTCCACCATTTCCCTCAGCTGTTCGTAGTATAATCTCATTTGGACTGGGTGGGTTATCTGTAGTATTCCAATCTGTCTTGAGGATAACTTCCTTAGCAAATAGATTACCGTGGGTTGTGAGATTAATACTGCCATTTGCTAACTCCAGATGTTCGAGGGTCAGATCAGCACTACTATTCTCTAAGAATAAGTCTCCATTACCAGTGATATTTAGGATTAAGGAATTTAGCTCTGTATGGAGAGGTTCTGTTTCGCTTCCAATACTCCCAAAGGAACTAATCGATGCCTGATCTCCGACAATGCTTGTTCCATGATCAATTATTGTCCCTTCAACAATAAGGAAGACATCAGCATCACCCGAAGCCTGTATATCATAAACCTCAACTATCACACCATTTGTTCCTGAGGCATTTGCCTTAATGGTAATGTCGTTATCTTCAGAACCTGTAAGCGAAACAACACTGTTAATAATTAAGTTTTCAGCAAGTGTCTCTATAGTAATCGGTCCATTTGCTGTCTGGATATTATTAAGTGTAACAAGATTTGGCCAGATTAAGTCTTCATCATCTGGATTTAGCACAAATCCTAAATTCTTAATCAATATTCCACCAGCACCAGAAACTACTGCGGTTATATTCTTAACTCCAACATTTTCCAATGTGATATCACCGTTGGAGGTAATTTCAAGTCCACTTGCACTTATCAAGCCACCCGTGCTTGGAGGATTATCTTCATCACCTGATTCAAAACCACTCGATTGTATTACTGATCCTGCTGGCGCACTTAGAACTACATTCACCGATGTTATATTGGAATCAAGAAGTGAAATATCACCGCTTACTCCACCTGCCTCTAAACGAATCTCTCCATCTTCACCAATTGTCTCCAAAGTCCCACCAAGTGATGGCCTCTGATTATTCTCATCAAGTTCCAGAGAGGGATCTTCTGTAACCTCGTGGTGAACAGTTATACTTCCAGTGCCACTTGCACCTTCACCAGCAAAGATTTCAATAGCGCTGTGTTCGGTGCTGATTATCCCTGTAATGATCACATCTTTGCCTGCATGTATCTCCACATGATGCGTGGCTTCAATCTTGCCTGATAGAGTAATGTTATCTCCGGCATTAATAAGGATGTCAGTATCGTCGGAAAGGAAAGCGGGGTCATTTGTTGTCAGAGTTGCTGTCTCCCCGATTTCAATCGTGCCTTCCGAGTTAAGTTCAATAGATTTAGTTGCTTTGAGATGGACCATATCATAAATCATTGGGTCAACTGGCATCTCACCACCAATGGTTATATCTCCTTCTTTAGATTCGATAGAGATTCCGGCAGTTTCTCCACTTGCATCCATACCTGCCCTGACTAAGACATTCCCATTTGCTATAATGGTAATCATTCCATTGGCTGTGAGTGTATCGAGGTCGAAAGCCGAGAGATCAAGTGGGCCTTCAGGTGTAACAACGCTACCACCCCAGCTCAACTGTTTTCCCATGACCGGTACATATTCCCAATTTGTAACTTGCTCAAATTTAATCACTGGAACCATGCTCTTCAGTGTCTCATAGCGCGGTCTTTTATCCACAATGTCGTGAGCTTCTGTAAAAACGCGATAGGTAATATCAGAACGGATATCCTTTATAGCATTCCACTTCGTCTTCATTTTATAGACATAATCTGTCTGAATCTCTCCTTTTATAACCGGATCGGCCCAGTGAGATTCCACCTCCCATACTGCACCAATTTCGATGAATGGATCTATATCATTCCAATAACCACCAGGCCACATCATCAGGTAATCTTCATCATCGAGGTCATTTGGTTCTCCTGTTGGCCAGGAGACTCCAGGAGGTGCAAAATTATGATAATTATCTCCCCAACGATAGACTGTGGTTCCATCTACCCATTTAAAAGAACCCCATGTATCATAGCTTGTCCCCAATACATCATAACCACCAAGCCATACACTATGATCCCCGATGAAGCTCGCTACAAAGGCATTCTCTTCAGCATCATTTATGATAACCATATGACCATATTCTGGGGAAGCTCCGTAAGCCTCATCCCACGTATAATTGCCAAAATTATAAACATAATAAGGATAAGTCCATTGCTCATGATAACCCACATTTGGCACATATCTGGTTGAAGAAGCAATCTCTTTAAGCTGCACACCATTTGCCGCAACATTTAGTATCTCATCTCCTACTGAATACTGAGCAAAAACCTTCCTCCCCAATTTGTCGTAGCCAAAATTCCAATTATTGCCTTCAAATACAGACCAACCACCAGAATTTGGCACCTCATAACTTCCTTCGAGTGTTTCCGAGGAGACTGTTCGCAGGATATTTTCTTCATTATCTTCGTAATAGAGAAGGCCATTGGAAGTAACCTCTCCTGGATCTCCTAAATCCCAGTCCTCACGTTCCCATGGAACTTTTACAGAGCGATCAACTTCAATTGGTGTAAAAATAAGGTCGCTGTTAATCATCCAGTCATAGGCATAGAGAAGGTCAGTTCCTTCATTAAGCGTAGACTCCTCTTCCTCTGTAACAAGGTTATATGCTATCTTAAGGGGGCCCAAATAGTATAGAAAATCTCCATAAGGCTCTGCTGGGCTTATCTCCCGTCCATCGAAGATGCTATATTGAGTATATGATGTATATTCATCCGTCCAGTTCGGGTGTGGATCCTCACGGTAGCTAACAACCCACCCTGCAGGACTTGCATCATTGTCGTAGGTCACATGATAATCTCCAGGATTTGGATTTGATGGCCGTCCGCCTGTATATTCATTCCCAGACCACTCCTGAATATAATCAAGCTGGCAAACATTACGAACATACCCTACTGTTTCATCATATGTGTTCACATTACCCACATATTGAAGGGTTTTTTGGTCAGGATCAGTACGTTTATTACCGAGGGTTGTCATCTCGTAGTTTTCCCACCAATCAACAGGGACACGCAGGAATATCTCTGTTCCATCATCAAGCTCATATGGAACTACGCCACGAGTCTGACCTGTGAAATCCAGTTCCCAGAATGTTGCTGTTGGGATACCTTCGTAGTTTCGGTTGATTCGACCAAGACCTTCTGTTGCGGAATAGAGTTTTTCCCAATGACGTCCCTTCTTATCTCCTGAAAGGATTGTATCCTCTCTTTCAAAGAAACTTGCAATATAGCTACTTTTTGCCGGGTTACTGTAATCCTCATTATAATCTACACCGGCAATAAAGAATTGCTTTGCTATCCCTTCTATGGCATCATTGATTTTATCAAAAATTGCCTCTGCAACTTCTTTTGTCATATATTTGCCATCAACTGTCCAATTTGAGCGACGAATCTCGGCAAAGTCAGAAGCGATTTCAGACGTAAATACAAGCTTACCACCCTTAATCAGCTCATTCGGGATACCAGGAATACTATAGGGATTAATTCCCTCAAGGGCCTCATTAAGCATAGTGCTTGGTGGCATAAAATGCTTGAGTGCTGCATCTTCAATACTGCTATGTATCGAAGGATTATAATGAATAGATGGGTCAAATGGAACGAATTCAGAGAACCAGAAGTCAAAGTATTTCTTCTGGATGGTATATGAGGAAACTCCAGCGCCCAAAATTCCTTCTACCGCGGTAAATGGTGTCACATGGAATACATCATCAACCCAAACTCCAGGCACAAACTGACTTATTCCCCCTTCAATTTCGCAAATTATTCCCTCCACCGTAGGAGAAGTATCTCCCAAAAAGGCATAGGCACCATCACTTACCTCTTTCATAACGCTACCCGCAATAGATTGGCTCACTTTCCCGTCTGGTTGGGTAAAAACCTGAATACCAGCATTCTCAACCATCATTATCCCGCTATCCAAAGCATTCTTCTTAGTAATACCTTCAAACATGGACAATACCGATGGAGATAGAGCAAAACCAATACCGCTTCCGGGGACAGTAATTGTTGCCTTAAATTCTGAGAGGAACTTTAAATCGAAGAGTTTCTTATATCCAAGATAATCGAGGATTGCATTGATTCGTTCAGTATCTGTAAGATCATCCCAATCCTTATAAACAGTGCCCTGTAATCCCACATTATGAATTACATCTGAGACTTCGATGAATGTATGATCAGTATAAACCTGTGTGGGACTCATTGTAACAAATAATTCAGGCATGGCACCGCCTTTTAGCACCTCAGAAACAGTATTCTGCACAGTTGCTCCCTGAGAGTATAGAATTACAGGATCAACCACAGGAGTGGTATAATTAACGACCTGCTCAACGAGCTGATGAACAATCATGGCATCAGGACTTGTATCCTCAGGTCCCACCCAGCCATCTGTTTCATATTCTGTCCCTACTAACCAGGGTATAAATATATAATCACTCTTGGGGTCAAGTTTACCTGGCCAATCAAGATCAGTGATGCTGTATTCAACATTTTCAATAAAGTATTCACGGAACTGGTCAGCCTTTGAGAGCGGTTTAATTCCTGGCAAAATATCCTGAATAAGAACACGATTAAGCCTGATAAGCTCACTTCCTGAAAGCTTACTCTTGGCAATTAGTGATTTTGCCTCACTGCTTAGGGAGACAGATGAAAAAGCTGTTTGATCATAGAGAGAAACACCGCTATTCACAATCTCATTTAGGTCATTGACAAGGGCTTTTTTCAATGCTTTCGAAGGTTCCCCAGAAGAAAAGCTTGAAATCATATTTTTGGTTGATGAAGAGAGTCGACTCCAGACTCGATAGAGTGCTGAATTTGGAAAGTAGGACGATAATTTAAGCCACAAAACGACTGATTCAGCATCAGCACCATATTTATCGTCAAGATCGACCATTCCAAATCCTGTCTTATAGTAGCCATCCTGGAAGAGGCGTGTCTCAACACTTCCGAACTCACTTCCTACCTTAACATCGTCAAAACCTGTCTGTTCTGTTGTAATGGTGGGTATCCAGTGAACCACAGGTCTCAGGATAAACCCTGCTTCCACGCGACGGTAACCTGTTACCACATCCACATAGACAGGTTCATAGGTCACATAAGGTGGTGCAAACTGAAGATCATCATTCATGGTATCTTCAAAAGCCAACAGTATAACCTCACCTGTGGCATCCATGAGGAGGTCTCCTATAACCAATGAATGATAACCAGCAGATACTTTCCCTTCTGCAGATACAACTATATTGCCAGTGGTTACTCCCTCCACACCTGCCTTGATATGCACATCACCTGAAGAAAGGACTTCACCACGAATCCGCACATCTTCTTTGGCTGAGATGTTTGCAAGCGAAGGATCAGAATCTATGCTATTTAGCCTATCGCCTTCAACCATAACCGTTCCAAAAACATCGATGTCGTTTCCAATCAATTCCACTGAGCCTTGAGCCGAAACCAAGGCACGGAAATAATAAATCTGGCTTCTTGCAATATATATTTTACCATCCGAAGGTCCACTACCTATGGCTTCAAGATGTGTCACTGAATATGGATCACGAGTTATTGTTACACTTTCATCAAGGGCTAATACATTTTTACCCTCTATCGTAATATTATTTTTAGCATTGATGAGGGCATCGGTTCGGATGTAGACTTCTCCCTCGGAAGAAATTGAAATTCCTGAAACATCAACTCTCGAAGAACCCAAATCATCCATATATACCTTGCCAACCATGCCATGAATCTCAATATCTTTTTCACCTGTTATTGTAATAGAACCTGTAGGTCCTGTAGTGTTTAGTGTCCCACCACTTTTACGTTGAGGAAGATTGACTAAGATTGGTCCAGTAGTAGCCATTGGTGAGGCACCAGACTGGATACTTCCTCCTTTTAGACGCTCAGCACCTTTGATTGGGTCTTCGAGTGTTGACGGATCTGTCACAACAACAGGGTTTCCCTGAGCTTCAACAGGTTGGTCCAATGCTGTAATCGGTATTCCCTGCTCATCAATAAGTTCTCCACGCTCATTTATAAGGTAATAATTCCCTGAAATCTCGCGAATCAATTCGTTCTGATCACTAACCAGATTTCCATATTGATCCGCGAGATATAATGTCCCACCTATATCTACAGCTTTTCGTATAGCACCAACCCCATTTAGGGGATCACCATCACCATTTATCAGGAGTCCTTCTTCGTTGATCAGATATCCATCAGGACTGATCAAGTCATCATTTATGTCAATCAGGTTACCATGCTGGTCAACACGATAACCATATGCATTAATGGCATTGCCAAACTCATCGATGAAGTTTCCATATTCATCAATCAGGTAACCATATTTATTTATCAGATCTCCATTTGAATCGAGACGTACACCCTTGCTATTGATTACAAATCCTTCATCATCTAAGAACTGGCCGTCTTCATCTACAAGGAAATACCTTACATTGCCTGGACTTTCCTCATATTCAGTAAGCCTATATCCTTCTTTGTCCACTGTTACTTGATTGTGGCTGTCGTCATAAGTAATGTAAACTGCTCCCTTTCCAAGCAATGGGTAGCCATTGTCTCCAATTTTCCTTTGAGGCACACCATTTCCATCAACGATTACCCTTCCCATTCCGTCAATTGCAAGTAAGAAGCCATAATCATCTATTAATTCTCCATTTCGATCGATTGTGAACTCGCGCTGTTCGCCATTTGTGGTAAATGCAGTTTTTGTTTTAGTCTCGTATAGGAGTTTCTCAATTATCACACTTATATCTGAAGCAGAATTAGAATCTGCACCATCAAGGATAAGCTCATCACCTGCTTCAATGAATCCAGATACCTCAAGAAGGCCAGAACCAGAATCAAGAATTACATCAGAATCAGGATCGATTGCCTGGATAACTCCCAAAATCTCTATACCATCATCCGATGTAATAATAATATTGGCATGAGCACCTGTTGTAGGCTCATCAATGACCAATGCATCGGTCTTTATAAAACTCAAGCCATTGAGATAAAAAACTGGATTAGTTCCTCCACTTACTATAATATTTATCGTTCCGGTTGCCTGAGCATAACCTCCACGAACAATAGTTTCTCCTTCTGCAGTAGCATTTCCAATCGCCACGTCAAAATCAGTTGCGCCACCTATGTCCTCGCCACCAAAGTAAACCATCTCATCAGCTCGGATTTCAATTGAACTACCATTTTCGCTCCAGGTGATACCTGGTTCTTCACCCATCAATACCCGATTTGGATTTGCACCTGCGTAAAGGTTGCCAAGGATATTTATGGATTCAGCATCAAGATACATCAGGCTATCAGCTTGGCGAACAATTAGTTCGCTTGCATTCTGAACAACGATGCTTCCAGGAGTAACTAATTGAATAAGCCCTGAGGCGACAACTTGAGCTCCAAGTGGATAGCTTTCTCCCGCTCCAATTTCAGGCACAACATCCTCTTCTGTTCCATCTGGACCATCATAACCAGTGCCACCATCAATTGTAATGTTTGGCGCTTCAATCCTTACACGCTCATAACCTCCATCTATAAAATCACGTTCTTCTGTGATAAATTCAAATGTCTCCACACCACCTGCTTCAATAGAGCCAACAATTGTTATATCATTGGGTGTTGTAATAAGAATCGAGCCTAGTGCATTTACATCTCCTGTAAGAGTCACTGTTCCTGATGCATCTATAACAACTTCATAATTTTCAGGTAGCGGATCTCCTGAAGGCTCTGGAGCAGTTGCACCGATATTCTTGATAACACCGAGTATATCGATGTTATCCGCTGTCAAAACTATACGACCTTCTGTTTCAATCCATCCCGACTCTTCTGTTACGATAATATCCTCGTCCTGTGATGTAATAAGGACATCGCCTGCCATACGGGGCTCATCGGTCTGAAGTGAACCGATGGGACCATTAATGATTACATTGTTTTTCCCATCAATCTGGACCCTTCCTTCTGCGGGTGAAAGTGAGTTTGTTCTAATCCAGGAAGTAGGACTTATTGTTATGCTATCAATACTTGGGCTTGGTGCTCCAAATCCTGCTGATATTAGAACATTTCTATCAGCGAGTATCTTTCCATTAAGAACCAATGTATCATCAGCGCTTAGAATAACATCTCCTTCATCTCCTCCTGCGATAAGATCACCTTTAAGGAATCCATTCTCTCCAAGGTTCAGGACAATAGGACCATCAATTGTCTGAAGTAGCGCTGACCAGTCGAGGTCAAGGTCTGTCCCAGGGCCCTCAACCATTCTAATCTGATGGTCTGAAAGCACTGAACCAGCTATATAAAGGTCCTTTACAGGATTTTCAACAGATCCAAAGATTACTTCGGAGCCAGAAGCACTGGCAATGATGTTAAATGGCCGAGACGATTCAACACCAGTTCCATCTGCAACTTTATCAAGGCCAAGGAGTTCGGTATGTTCACTTTGAAAATCAGAACCTCCATTTGGATCAGGAAATGACGGTAGAATCTTGAAATAATACTGACTTGAAAAAAGTATTTTCCCATTCTTAAGCTTCACCCTTACTATTGGATCAGCCACTCCACCCACGGTTACTGGGTCATCAGCAAAGTTTTCTTCATGAGGTTCGCCATTTAAGAAGCCATCTCCATAGGGTTCACCATCAAGGTTTACATAGGTTGCATTGTTTAAAGCGGTCTGAATATCCAGCATCAGGTCCATAATCATTCCTTCAGTCTTATTTTCAGAGGTTACCGATGCTGGAATTGTCACCTCTCCAACAATCTTCTGAACACCAAGGTTTACCCAGAGAACAAATTTTACATCATCTGTAAGAACACCATCGTTTGAAGAACGATTGGCATTAATATCATTCTCATGAGGAAGGATAGTTAGGCCAAGTAGATTTTCATTTTCTGACTTATACTCTATATGGAACTTATAATTGCTTTCAAAAACAATAAAGCCATCTTCCTCTTTAGCCCAGATACCACTTGGAAGCACAGCATTGATATCATCAATCAGGTCTCCGATACTTGTGTTTTCCGCTGTGCTTACCTCAGGAATTATTACAGTGTATTCACTAATGATCCCGGGATAAGAAACATCAAATACCCTAAGATCCAGCCTAACATCATCTGAGAGACCCCGGCTTGGAGGAAGTTTTATACGTTTATTAGAAATCTCATCATATGGGAATAGTTCATTTACAGGAGCAGGTTTCACCGCAGTAACATCACTTCCGGGCCCAACACTCGTAAGTCCAATCTGGTTAGGATTAATTGTGTTATCTCCATTTATGGTAAACTCCCTCGATCCTTCAAGCAAAAGCTTCCCTGAACGTGAGCTAACCTTTATAAACTGACTTGCATATGAACCTGTAGTAATACCATCATCAAAAATCTTTGCCACAATAAAGGCGTTCTCTATATCAAGAAGCAAATCTTCAACGCTTGTATTGTTTGCAGTTTCAGATTGAGGAATTACTACTGTGGCTGTTAAGGTTCCGCCAGAACCATCGTCAATCTTAATCTCAAGAGTAACATCAGCCGTCAATACACCGCTTGCAACAAGCACATTATCAGCTTCAATCTCGTAGTCAGGGGTTGAGAGAGCTGAACTATAGGTTTTGACTTCAAATCCCAATTGATCAAGGTTATCTCCTGTCTGGCTTTCAAGAGTGAATGTATAAGAACTCGTAAAAACAATAACTCCACGCTCATCACGTGCAGAGATTAGATCACTAAAACTAAGACCTGGATGCCCTGGGACTTCTGTATTTTTAAGAGCCTTATTTATATCTTTAACGAGATCAGCAATACCAGCATTTGCAGTTGTGCCTGGTGCATCTCCATTTGTCGCTGATGCATTAATAATCACCTGACCTGTATAATTTCCACTATCAATGGAAAGCCTCAAAACTATATCATCAGAAAGAACACCATTCACCATGCTATCTACTGGTTTTACTCGATAAAGCTCGGGTGGCCTCATAGCAATTTGAGGATTATCAATGACACTTGTATAACCAATCACATAGGCGTTACTTGTGGGTTCCTTACGCAATCCACGAACATCACTTCCAGCAGCAACAGTGGATAGCCCGAGCAAATCTGCATGGATTGATGTTCCTTCAATTTTGAAATCATATCGACTGTAAAACTCAAGGTAATCACCGGACATTCGAACATAGAGATCGCCTGGAAGCTCGAGAGCGAGTTTCTGGGCAACATCCCTATATAGGTCATCAATCACAGTATTTGTAGCATCGACTGGGATGACAAGGGATTTAGAAATAGTCCCACTTGGTTTTTCAATACTCACACGAAGCGTTACTGGATTTGTTAATACCGCATTAGGTATTTCAGCCTCAGCAGTGTATACTGCATGTTCAATATCAACTTCAAATGCATATGGACTTGAGAATACTATCCGATTAGAAGCATCAAGTCCTGCTTTTATTCCTCTAAAGCCTGATCGGGCAAGGGCATCATTAATATCCTCTATCAAATCAGCATAACTGGTATTATCAAGTGTATCGTCACGGTAGATAATAACCGTCCCTTCAATTACTTCCTTACGTTCATGTGTGATAGGATCTGGCGTATCAAGGAGATAATCAGGATTTGTAGGATCTGCGTTAGGATCTATGATTGACATGACGATGTTTAAAGCAATATTGTCAGGAAGGATCCCGATTGTAGCAAGATTATCACTTCCAATCAGTTCAAAAAGTGAGGGGTCTCGGCTGGAAAATTCCGAGCTCCCATTTGCAACATTCATAAGCCCAAGAAGATCAGCATTAAGCGAGTCTTTGGTGATCTCAATATCCAAAGTCTCACTTGCAAATATTAGTGTCCCTGCATTGTTACTTACTTGTACATCAAGACCAGCCATTCTTAGTGTTTCATTTATATCTGATGCAAGGTCATCTATGGTGAGATTGTTCAGGGTATCAATCCGATTTATTGTCAATGTGGTGGTTGTAGTATTGTCATCACTATCAGTTGTTATCAACTTCAGCGTTACATCCTCTGCGAGCACACCAGTTGTGGGAATTGCATTTACACCTATAATCTCATACTGAGCGGAGGCACGAGATGAAGGAAGATCCGTACCTGTTGAAACAGTGGTTAAACCTAAAAGGTCTGCATTGATGGATGTTCCTTTAATCGTAAAGTCATAGAGACTCTCAAAGATAAGTTTATTTCCACTGGCATAAACAAAAATATCATTAAATCCAGCTAATACTAATTTAGCATTTATATCTTCAATAAGGTCTTCAAGATTTGTATTTGTTACATCCGGGGATATGGTGATAGAATTCGTGCTTATCTCTCCAACGCGGTTAATCTCAAGATCGAGAGTGACATCAGCGGACAAAACCACTGAAGGCACGTCCGCTTCTCCATTGATATAGGCTTTAAAGAATATGGGAGTAGAAACAAGATCCTCTTTGGCGTCCATTCCGAGAAGTGTTTCATTTCGGGATGCCGTCTTAACCTTAAAAGGATTCTTTCCAACAAGAACCAATCGGCCATCCCTCTCTTCTGCCCTGATGTAATCTCCAAAATTGAGGCTCGGATAACGTGGAATTGCAGTATTGCTTAAAGAATTATTAATATCTGAAATAAGGTCAGAGATGCTTGCGTTATCCAATGTATCAACAGAAGATATTGTCACAGCACCAAGAAGGACATCGTCAAGTTCAGGAGCTTCAATCCTTATCACAAGAATAACATCGCGAACAAGCTCACCCGTTCTTGGAACTTCCCCGCTTGCCATAAGTTCTGATAGTTCCCTATATTCAACTATCTCCCATTCTCCTCTGAAACCAAGGAGGTTGATATGCTCTGATGTATCAAGAATCTCAAATTTATAACCAAGGCTTGTAAATCTTAGTTTACCATCTGAGATTGAAGCATCAATCTGTGAGAAGTCACTGGCATCAAATGCTTGGTTAATATCATTGATCAGGTCTGAAAGACTTGTGTTATCAGCAGTAGAAGATGCAGTTATATTGACTGACCCAGTTGTTGTTACACCCAGCGGATCAGTCATTCTAATATCAAGGGTAACATCAACAATGAGCTGTCCTGTTTCGGACAATGCCCTATCAGCCACCCATTGGGCATCAGGATAGTATATGGTTGAACTTATTATTGGAGCAAGACCAAGGAGATCTATGTTTTCTGAGCCTTCGGCAAGTATGCCAAAGTCATAGCCTTTGCCTGTGAGGAAACCCGATTTAAAGACCAGATACCTGCCCTCATTATCCACGATGAAATCATCGTCGATTTCACTGAAATGTTCACTTCCTCTAAAAATCAATTTTATATAGGCAATAAGTCCAGCATCAGATCCACAGCCCATTGAAGGAATTGTGATATATTCCTCGTGCTCACCAAGGTCGTCACGTTTCCACATATGGAGGACTACATCTACCGGCAGCCATCCCTGTGTCATAAACTGGCCTTCAGCAACAATACGGGCAACCTCACCCTTCACCCACGCATCTGGCTCGATCTCCTGAAAATGAGTTGGTGTTAAGACCATAATCTTATTTGGACCATCGAGGATGATCTGGCTATTTTCACCCCATGTCTCAACCTGTGCTGAACCATAGATAAGGACGCTTGCACCAGTAAAATTGAAGATATCATTTGGATCCCCTTCAAATGGGTCATTTCCACCAGTTAACTTAATCAATCCACCTGCTTTGACTATTGTCCCGATACGGACCTGATGTTCTGCATTGATGATAATCTCTGTATGAGATGCCTCTACCCCAAAGTCGTTATATACCGAGCCTATATAGGCACCAGTCTCAGCATCACGGATATTCTCAACCTCACCTCCAGCAATGATATGGCCTTCAATTTCTGCATCATATTTAGAATCAATCTCTATGATGCTATAATCTTCATGGGTTGTAATCTCGCTTGAACCCTGAATTCTAACACCTATATCAGGTCCGGTATATGGATGCTCAGGTGTATCTACATTTCGAAGATGAATCTCATTTTTAGCAGATATATACCCTCCTGTAACAAGAACCTCACCAAATAGCGAATGGATGGCTCGTGCCTCAAAAGTAGAAGCCTTACGTGTTGAAGAAATCGCACCACCTGAAACATCAGTCATACCGAGTATAGAAATATTGATGGACGATTCATCAATTTGAAAATCATAGGGATTAGTAAAGAGAAGCCTTCCACCCTCTGAAATCACTCTAAAATCGTTCAATATAGAATTATTAAGTTCTTTGTTTAAAAGATTTACAAGTTCCTGCAATGTCAATCCAGGTTCAACAGTAAAGGTAATTGTTCCCCAGTAAGTTCCATTACCCTTGTTGACAACAAGTGTAACATCTTCTGATGACAAAATATTTGCAGGCACATCTGGTGCCAAGTACTCAGCATCTGGCAAAATCTCACTTGCAGAAAAATTTCCTCCTGGAAGCCCAAGAAATCCCACATTGATAGACTCTGAGGCAATCGTAAAAGGATTATCACTGTAAAATACAATTCTATTATCCTTTGCCTTAACATTAATAGAACCGCTAAATACCGAATCGAGGGCATCCTGAATATCACTTATAAGGTCGTTAAGTCTTTTATTTCCTTCAGTTGCTGATGCCTCTATAGTCACATTTCCCAGAGGATTACCAAACTTATCCTTAAAATAAAGATCCACATTACTGCTTAACACAACTTCGCTATCCATATTTTCAGTCCACCCGCCAATAAATACCTGCCCAGGGGTTTCGATTATCACATCTCCACCAACACTTTTATCCCACTCCATTGTTTCCTTTATAAGGTTTCCTGCAGCGTCCCATAATAGGTATTTATTTGCGCCGGAGTAAATATGGCCCATCATCTCTACACCGCTTTCGCCAAATATATAGACAAGACCATGTGAACCATCAGAGGTGCGCCCTGAGGCAGTTATACCACCTGCAGTGTTTATTACTACACTAAGCCTGACCTCTTGTTCTGGATTGAGGCTTACATCATCTTCACCTGCAGCACCACCTATAATGGTTACAGTATCTGAGGCAAGCACTCCACTATCAAGATATACCTGCTCACCAGCTACTATAGTTGCCTGTGAATCTGTGCCTGACCAAGTCACACCTGTTGGACCAATAGAGCCGCCAGCAACTATAGAACCAAATATATCGACATCGTAGGCACCCCAGATATTGATGTTACTACCGTTCTGGAATGAGGTAATCACAGCAGTTGCCTCAACCAGAACACTGCTCTTAAGTGGATTTCCTTTCTGATCAAGGAGTTTAAGATCCTCAGTATGTCCTCTACCAAATATATTGATATCGTCCTCTACTTCCACAAAGGATGTTGCAAACTTTACCCTCTGGCCGGAATCAATTAGTAGACCTGAGTTTTCACCACGAACAAATATGCTTCCTTCTATGATGACATCCTGTGGCCCTTCTAATCGCAAGATGCTGTTATCGGCATATGAGGATAATTGACCTGTAAGATGGATACTGGCACTAACAGCATCACGTTCGTTATAATCCCAATCCACTTGACCTCTTAATTCCATGACATCTGTAGTTGAAATAGCACCAAAAATCCGCAATTCATGAGGCGTATTTATAATGACATCCGCACCCTTAGCCACAGGGACTTTGACTCCACCCTGCCACTCAACACCGGCAAGGATTTCACCATTTATATAAATCGCATTAGGAGCATTGATCACAATTGCACTGTTTTCACCAGGAGCATACATCGCACCTGCAATCTGAACAAGTTCAAAGAATGTCCCTGCATTGATATTGATTCGAGCATCCTTTCCCCTTACATATGTCCGTCCTTCAAGGACGACAGAATTCTTTGTCGTAATTGAAATCAAACCGCCATCTTTGTTTGTTTTTAATATTCCAGCAACACCTTGGATATAGTTATTGAGCCACTTGCTGTCATTTGTTACATCAGACATCATCGGTGATACATAAGATTCGCCATTTCCTTGAATATTGACAATGATGTCACCATAATTTGTTATAATCCAACCATCATTAATGATACGTTCTTTGATACCGATTAAATTAAGGTAATCACCTGTGATTCCTGAATCTGTTCCACCAAGTGGATTATTTATGTTCTTTGATTTCACATGGAGACGCTCTGTATTCATCTCCAGTGTAACAAGTGGGAAGTCATGGGCTTCTACTTCACCCTCTATATAGATTCGCTCAGCATTGAATACCACGTTGTCCCTGAAGGATGAATCTCTGACACGTGGCTCTCCTGTCATCTTGACAATAGTAGCATTCATCGCATCGCCAAAGATAATCTTCTTTATCTTATAGCCAGAACCAAATGTGATTAGGCTGAAACCATCCTTCAATGCCGACAAGTCCTGCGTTGAGAAATGGACAGTATTAATAAAAAGTGTGTCATCATTGGCATACTTTTCTTTGCCCTCTTTACCTATGAAGTTTCCGCCCACATGGTCAGGGTAATTATTGTAGGCAGGCCAGTTTTCATAGATATATGTCCAGCCATTTCCACCCGGATGTTCTGCAGAGGTGCCAATCAGGAAATTCTCTGCATGTGAGGTAAGGATGGTGAGGTTGCCCGTTCCTATAATCCCGCCTTCTTCGCGCTCGGGATCAGCATCACGTCCCGAAGCCTTTGGTATAAACTCAAAATCATCTGCGGTCAGGGTAATATCTTTTCCTGGATCTCTTGTAATGATACTTCCTGAGTCGAGTGTCAGACGAGCAATCTCAGAGGTTTTCGTTGCGACTTTTCCAATCAGTTTAACATCAATCCATCCATGAGCACTTGAGAGTCCAACCGGATTAGCATTTGGGGCGCCGGGTAAATCCGTCAGGCCATAAACAACAAGACTGTCTGTCTCCACAACAACAATCTCACTACCCGCAACGATACCTTCATCTCTTGTTAAGACAGTCAATCCACCAACCGTTGTCTCGATTTTATTAGAACTTGGATAATAATGGTTATATATGTTATCAGCGGCAAGAATAAGGTGAGACCCTGCACCCAAAAATCTCATATGATCGTAGAGGTTTATCACCCCTTCTGCAACAAATCTCATAGTGCCACCGCCAAGGTTATCACGATTATCTCCTGATCCTGAGGTTATATCTTCGTGAAGACTGATATAGGCCTGTCCCGCGGCATTGGCTGTATAAATATTCAACTTCCCATCATTAATAGCATTCAACTGGACGTTAACCTCGAGGCTACTCACCCTGATGAGCCAATCCATATCATGCGCATCAATCTCGTGCTCTATTGTGCCAATAGCATCAGCTGTATCTATAACAAGTGGATGAGCTGATCCGTACTGCGCACCAATACTATCCGCAGTGATATCAAAATCGCCAGTTGCATGAACTGTTGTATCAAGAACGACATCTTCCACTGCCTCGATGACAATATTATCGCCCGAAAAATGCATGAACCCACCATCGGTTTGTGGCTTGATGGTGAGATTTCTTGCAGAGATATATATGTCTGTCAATCCCATATTAGCGCCTGAAGGATTGGTCGAGATAATGGTAAGGTCTTGGGGATGAAAAATAACTTCGCTGTCCGACTTGATCTCTGATTCCTGAACAATCAGAGTAAATCTTTCCACATCATCATTAAATCGAATCACCTCTCGACCATTACGAATTTCATGGTCGTTTATGGTAAGAATATCTGGAAGGCTTGGATCTATCTCCATTCCAATCAGGTTATTTAGGATTACTTCATCAAAATCAGTGTCATGATCAATAATTGATATAATCCCATCAGCCTTGTTTGAGGTATTTCTTCCAAGGTTAAAAATATAGGTGTTAGCACCACCAGCGTCCTCTATTTCAATCGTCCGTTCAGGTGGATCTGAGATGAATATAGTATCATTCCCTGAACCAAGGAGTATTTTTGTGATCTGTGAACGTCCGAAGCGTATCTCTTCATTTGAGGTATTTAATGAAATACCATTCTTTGAGATGTTGAGGGTTATATCATCACTAACAGAACTGAAATCAATGATTGTATTTCCATTGTTATCACTGAAGCGGTCAGCACCAAAACCCGTAGCAAATAGGTAGGTATCTATTCCACCCATCCCATTTATTGAATCAACCCCCAAACCTCCATCAATCTGGTCATCACCGTCTCCTGCAGTTATTCTATCATCTCCTTCACCTCCAATTATGGTATTGGTGGCCGAAGAAGCTGTCCCTCCTGTGATTCTATCATCTCCTGTACCACCATCAATGTACACGATGCCTGTTGCCTGTCCTGCGTTTAAGGTATCATTTCCATCACCACCAATTAGTCTGGCCGAAGCACCAACTCCAGCAGTGAGTTTGTCATCTCCTTCACCTCCGTCAAACTCAACCGCAACACCTGTAAGCCCTGAAGCGTCAAAAATGTCATCTCCCTTTCCACCATCAGCAACAACTTTTGAGAAGCTTCCTGTATAAGTCCACTCCCATTCATCGTATTTCACTGTGATGGATGAGGCACTTCCGCTTATAATGAAATGTTCGCCTCCATCCTCCGTATCCAGATATTCTCTTTCTCCTGCACGCTTACCGCTATGGATATAAAGCGTTCCACCTTCTTCGTGGGCAAGGACAGGCTGAACTTTTGGTGCTTTATATTCCCATTCTGCAAGGGTGATATCAAAAATTGTCCAATCCACCACCCTCTTCATGATCTTACCTACAATCGGAATAGATATCCCTACATCAACAAATACATATGCCTGAAAATAAACCCTTCCATCGAGATTAATTATATTTAGTAATCCACCAGGAGCATCATTTCCTGTGTAGTTCCACATGGTGACGAGTTCAGAGATACGAACCTTACCATCATCATTAATATCCTGAAGATCAAGCCCTGCCTCAAAGCCTACTGTCCCTCCTAAGCCTGCCTCAACGAGTAGCAACCAAAGCGTTGCCTCAAGACCAATCTCCACACCAAAGGTAAGTTCATCCTTTTCCTTTCCTGTTGTAATGCCCCAATCAGCAATATAGAACCCATCAAATGCATCCCACCAGTTTCCAGTTTTTATCGCCTTCTTGATACCAAAAGTATCGTATCCAAATCCTAAATCTGCAGCGATGTTGAATCCTCCAACAGCATAGACATTTATGACAGCAGGACCTGCAGTGATCGTGGCAATACCCTGGCGGAATTTTAATTCATATTCAAGGTAGGGTAATTCATATGTGAATAGTGTCGCATCCCCACCAGTAATAAGCTTCATCCAGTTACCAATGTCTTTTATATAATCAATAATCTTAAATCCACTACGCTCATAGGCTCCCCCACCACTTTGCACACCGGTCAGAGGAGTTGCTCCACCCGTGCTATCAGAAGTTATTTTATCGAGGAAGGATTGAAGTTCAGAAGGAAGGGAATACTCAGCCTGTATTGCTGATACGTGACTCGTCCCCAGGCCTATGATATCACCCAACAGAATTTCACCATTCATCCCTATCATGGAGTCAACCTGCTTTGCAATATCAATCATATTTTTCACAGCAACGAAGAATTCCTCAGGAAGCTCAGAGTATCCCATCATACGGGCAATCAGGTTTATGAGTCCAAGTAGATTTGGTGGATCAACAATAACATCCAGTCCAGAAATCGGAGTTAAAAGCACATCCACAACTGGTTCAAATGGTGAAAGAATATCATTTATTTTATCTGTAATTGGCTTAAGAAGATCTGTAATAAATGAACCTATCTCAATACGCAGGTTTTCCAATCCAAATTCAGGTTCACTTGCACCATGGTCAAAATCCCAGCTCCAGGAGCCAACCAAGTCAGCAGCAAGTTTAGGAAGTCCACGAACATCCGCCAAGGAAAGCTCGAGTTCAAGGTTTAGTTCTGCCTCAATTCCAAAGTTGATATCGAATATATCCCCTATGGGAGAAGAGATGATATGATTGAATGTAAGGCGACCTGTATCTGTTTCTCCCATTATATCGAGTTCTAAAAAGCCAAATACCCCACTTGGCTGAAAACCACTCATGCTTGGATCTCGGTCCATATCGTTTGCAGTAATCTTAAAGAAGAGGAGCTTACCTTCTGCATAAAAAGGTGTAACTGTTGCGTTATTTAATGGTTGGCCATCGAGGAAGGCACTCACTTCAACTTCAATTTCAGGATCATCAGGATTATCATCATCATTTGTAGTAAGGTAGAATCCATCCCCAAGACTCAGGCCAAATCCGAAATCATAACTCCAGTCAAGTTGAACAGCAAAGCCACCATCGACCTGCAAACCAAAACCAGGAAGGTCAATATCGAGAGGAATATCAATACCTGTTCCAAAGGCAACGCCTCCTAAGGGGATCTCAAACTGGATTGCATCCGCATCCGCATTGATCTGGTGACCTCCTGTTGGAACAGATGTTGCACCCTTTAAATAATTCCAGTTTGCATCATAAATAAATCCTTCTTCAGGAACTGGCTCTCCAGGGGTCCACAATTTAAGGAGATTCCCATCTTCATCATACCAACCAACATGGATATCTTCCTTCTCAATCTTTCCATCTCCATCCGAATCCCTTATGATGTTCAAACGAGAAGGACCAAAAACATCCCAAATAGAATCCCTGATAAACTCTATGGCTTTTCCTGGACCATTGAGTTTCTGACGAAGGTCTGAAAGAAATCCTGTTCTTATATCCTCGAGAAAGGTTGCTGCCTTACCCAATTTATCACCAAGTAAAGGAATATCTTGAACAAATCCAGTTTCTAAAACATCTTCTACTGCTCCAAGGCAGAAATCGATACCATCGAGGATATAGGAAGGATCATTGAGGATACTAAGCAGTGAAAAATCAGGGAGGGTCAAGTCAGGAAGCTCAACAATAACAGCTTCTGGTGTTCCTGAACCCGATCCAACCAACCTTTTAAAGAATTCAAGAAGAGCCTCATCTCCCCATCCTTGAGGTGAAGGTGCATTGTTGGTATAGACATGCAGTGGAGTAACACTTACAAGAGGAATTTCAAGCGGTAAGAATATATCAAAACCACCCACTAAGTCATAGGTGAAGTTGTTCCCTATATTTTCACTAAAGAGATAAAAACGACCATCATCATTTGGACCTGATTGCTGGTCAATCCCTAAGGTAAATGTAGCATAATCTGCTGAAGTGACACGCGAACCATCAGTATAGTAATCATGACCATTGTCATAATTAAGTGAACCAATAAATGCAGATCCATCCTTTACACCTATTCCAAATGGATTGAACATAAGTTCAAGATTTGTTCCTTCAACCTTTAGACCAATGGTGACCCTTGTGCCTGTGTCGTCATTTGTAGTTGGTGTCCCTTTGTCATCATAATCGTAAAGAAAGAAGTCAACATCACCACTCATGATATCACCAAAATCAATTCCTATATCAACAGCCATCTCTACAAAGGCGTCCCATGAAATATCAGCCCCTGCTGAGACAAGTTCATTTATGAAATCCCAGCCTGAACCGATAGAACCACCGAACATACCTATAATATCGCCAAGGTTAAGAGCGAAACTGAGGTTCGTATATTCTTCACCAATAAGGTCAGATAGGACTTTTTCCCACTGGATGTGAAGTTTGAGCACATCATTTCCATCAAGAGAAAGAGAGAACTTTTGATTCTGTGCTGGAAGGCTGTTATTATCATGGAGGCCAAGTGCATTTTCAATTAGGTTTTCAACCTCCTGAATGGCTGCTGCTGGATTTTCTGAAGCCTCTTCAACCTTTCCAAGGAGGTCATCAACGAAATTGAAGGCATCACTCACCCTACGATTAATGATTGGAATCTCTGTATTGTAAAAAGATGTCCCTTCAAGAGCTGTCTCAATAAATTCGACTCCGGTTCGGATGGCTTCAATAATACTTGCAAAGTCCAAATCCCTGAAATTAAAGGCATCGGAAAAATCGGGAAGGATTACTACAACATGGTCCTGCTCAAGATGTTCATTGATCTGTTGCTCTGTGGCTTCTCCCTGAGTTATGACCTGAACAACATCCCAATCCAAAAGATTTGGAATAGTTATTGAAATCTCCATATTGTTAAGGCCTGCCTCATTAAGTCCTGGGATATTTGGACTCACATCCAATCCCTTCAAGCGTGCTTCCCCATATCCTGTGAAATCAAAAAGGAGTTTATCAAATAGACCGCCGCTTACAAGATCAGTAAAGGAAAATTGCCTATCATTCTCAGTTTCTATATTTCCATCCTCATCGAGGGTGAGTGTTGCTTCTGCAAAAAGATGAACTCCTGAACCTGTTCCTGCGCCACCTGCTGTCAACTTAATGAAGCCTAACTTAGCCATAAACTCGAGATCTTCTACATCAAGGGATGCACGACCTGTAAAATGTGGATCATTTATAAGAAATGTGATTCCTTCAGTGCCTGTTGGGCCATCAAAATCAATAATCCACTCAAATCCTGCTTCAACCGTAACCTTTGCATCTGCAGTTGCAGTAGTGCTAAGCTCCAAGATATCTCCGAGGTCGAATCCTAAATCGATCGGTAGATCCTTTATGTTTAAAAGGTCGTAGCTGAATTCTACGATATCGCTTTGGCTAAGCATTCCAAGATCAACCAGGTCGTAGAGGCCAAAACCTTTAAAGTCAAGGTTCTTGGCAGCAACTTGCGAAAGATCATTAATATTACTGCGTCCAACAAGACCTTTTGTAATAAGATCAGTAAGTGTGACACTCACAAGATCAGAACTAAGCAGATCGCCAAGAGAAATAGTCGTAACTCCTAAAGAATCAAGGGCACCCTCAGCGATAAGTCCTGCTTGCTCAAGCGAAGAGATATTAAGAATTGTTCCTGTGAGATTAAACTCATTTTGAGACAAAAATCCCATATTTATTGCATCAGCTAAGCTATGACTTCGTAATGTAAGGAGATCAGATAAATTGACAAAATCTGCATCAGATGGCCTTTCAACTTGTGTTCCATCACTGCGGTAAAGCGAAATCCCTGCCGCGATCAGTTCATTTGCTGAAATCAAGCCTGAGGAAATAAGATCATCAAAATCGATTTTCTTTCCTGGTAAAAAATCAGATGCTGAAAGAAGATCTGTATCGAAAAGGTCCTGTAGGCTTACATGGACAACATTAGAATTAAGAAGGTCATTAAGTGAAATCGAAGTACCAGGCAATGAACCTTTCGGGATAAGTTTCAAATTTTCGAGAGCAGAAATAGAAATGGTCTTTGCTGGATTAAAGAAACTTGTATCTATTATTTCAAAACGGGCAAGTTCACGAAGAGGTGTTTTAAGCATCCCAAGAAGTCCATCGAGAATAGTGTCCTTATCAAACATATCGTTTGGATTAATTGCTCCGAGATCGAGCAACTTCTGGTAGCTAAAATCTCCAAGGTTTGCTAAATTCCGGAGGTTGAGGTCGCTAAAATTGAAATCAAAGTTGACAGGCAATTTAAGTGTTCGATTAACCGTGTCATAAACAACACCCAAGCCTTTAGGAAGGATGCCTGCTTTTGTAAACTGCTCGATAAAATCCTGAATGCTATTAATACGGGCAAAATCTATTTTTGACATCTTATCTGCAAGGGAAGATGCAAAATCAAAAAGTTCTCCTACATTTTTATTGATAATTGGGATCTCATATTGCATGAAGTCTGTATTGGTAAAATCACTTAGCCAATCAAGTGTATTTTGAATGATGACAATAAGGGAGCCAAGGTTGAAATTGCTAAAATCAAGCAATTGATCCATATTCTCCTGGCTGAATGAAAGGGCTGGTCCACCTGCAGATGGAAAAATTGTGCCACTTAAAGAGAGCCTTGGAGGATTACCGCTACCTCCAAATGAAACATCGCCAATTGAGGCATAAACAGGTAGCTGAACATCAATATAATTGTTATGCTCAGTAGCAGTATTAGGGGTGGGATTAAATGTTACACCATCATCAGGGTTGTAAGAAACCTGGGCACCGAGATCAAGAGAGAGCCTTCCCTTCTCACCATCATCTTTTCCAAGACTAACACTCAATGGCCCAATGCTTGCACCAACGACAATATCATCTGCTGAGGCATGTCCCTGAAAGATAAGATGTTCGATAGCAAAACTAATATCATCTGTATTCCAATTGAATGAAAGATTCATCGCGAGATCAATATTCACATCGAGATTAAGTTCCATGTCGCCTTCAACAGAGAGGCCAATCGCTTCTGCCTCTTCTCCAAAGTTTAATCCTATTACGCGCTGGAATGGGAAGTTCTGACTAAATGTGATATTTACTCCTACGATATCGTCATTATCTGTATCAGGATCATCACCATCACCCATTATTGGATCCCAGCTCAAACCTCCTGCCCCTCCACCCAGGGTAGGAATCCAGTTTGCCTGGAGGTAATCAAACAATCCACCAATTGTTGGACCATCAGGTCCATAGTAGTTTGTTCCTGTCTCTCCTGCTGCCGAAGGATTTCCAAGTGGAATTGTTAAATCACGCTCAAAACCAGAAGAACTCAACTTTGGCCTGAGGTAATGCCTGATGTATTTCCCGATATTAAGTAAATTCTCAATTCCAAGAATTCTATTAAGTGATACATCTGTTCCTGGAATCGTCATAGTAAGAAACTCGTTCCCCTCGCTGATCACATTGCCATGGGAATCATAGATTGGAACTAAATCCCCTTTGATATCTTCGATCTCTTCACCCAAGAGATCTAAAACCAAGAAGGCAGCATCATTTAAGATTCCACCTATATCACGGAGATCAGCGCTAAAACCAGGACTGAGTTCCCCATCATAAAAATCTGTATCCTCAAAACGTATATTTCCAAGTTCTACTCCACCACCTCCAATCATCAGGGTAAGTGGCAGATATAAGGAAATGTTATTCTGGAAAGTCTGTGTATGAGCCCTATTCTGTTCGTGGTCAAATCTGAAACTTCCATCTTCCATGTAGATACTACCACCAAGGTTTAGTGAGAGATCTCCATAGTCACTCCCTACATGGGTTGTCAAATCGATTACTTCATAACTAATACCAAGATCGATATTGTTGGCATTTAAAGAAGCTGTAAAGAAGAACTCATTAAAGTCAAATGAGCTATTCTCTCCACTTAGGTCAACAGTTATGTCAAATGAGATACCTGTAGATATTGTGAAGGCAAGGTCAAGAGCTGCGTCAAATGAAAGGCCCAATGCATCGAGATCCGTGCCAAGGTCAATAGGAATGGTATCGCTTATTGTATAGGGAATATTTACTGAGATGCTAAACTCATCGCCAGATGTGTCAATTGTGAAAAAGCTCGAGTTCCCCTGTGAGCCAATGCCTGGAAGAGTAACCATCCAGTGGTCTCTTAGAAAATTTGCAAGTCCTGTCCAGATCTCAGAAACTGTCACACCACCATCAGCTACTGAATCTGTGCCGACCCAGTTTATCGTATCAAGGTAGGCAAATACATACCTATCTATATCGAGGAAGGCTTCAAGACCAGTTGCTTCTTCAAAGCCCGGTAAACCACTATCTGAAACTGCTGCATCCTCGAAGAAACTACCTATTGTTCGGTCTGTCCCGGGTATCTCAAGGTCAAGAAATCCAGTGTTAAGAAACTGCTCTTTAAGATCAGCTATAAAATTTGCCAGATCTTCAAGAAGTGTCCTAATGATACTATCTGTCAGGTTTCCAAGCTCTTCGGTGATGTTGGGTGCATCAATTGTAATGGGAAATTCCGTTCCTGCTCCCTCCAGACCAAATAGGTGAAGGAATATCTGTTCTAATCCTTCATCACCATAGACAGGATTTGTCCTTATCCTTAAAGGTGTAGAAAGATCGATCTCTGTTCCAAATACATCAATCGTGAGTGGTAGTGTTATATCAAATCTTCCTATAACACCGCTGAAGTTTACATTGTCACCAATTAAGGTTTCACTAAATCGATATTTACCATCATCCGTAACCCCTGTTCCAGGTTGCTGATCGAGCACAAAAGAAACCCTAACAAAATCGGAATGGTCATCTGGGTTTAATAATTCAGGATTTGTTGAAGGGTCACCATCAGCATCTATTGTCACTGTGCCATTCTCAGCATTTAATCCAATTGAGTCAAATATCTCAAAACCAAGGTTAAGGTTCTGCCCTAAAAGTTTAAACCCTGCTTCAACCTTTGTGCCTGTATCATCACTCGTATCAGTTGTTCCATGATCATCAAAATCATATAGGAAGACATCGACAGGTAAGCCATCCGGCCGACCCGAGGCGTCAATGCCTGCCTCAATCATTATCCCTGCAAAGGCCTTAAAATTAATTGTCCCACTTCCCTCCAGTGCAATCAGATCATCAATCCCTTCAAGCCCTGAAACACCACCTACCAGATCTGTAAATGAACCGAGGTCAAAGTTAAATGGAAGGTTCTTTTCAACCTCCTCTTCAAGATTCAAACGCATGCGAAGGATACCATCTTCAATAAATACGCTGAAGATATCGCTATCAATTTCTATATCAAGACCGAGTGAGTCCATAATAAAACCGACTAAATGCTGGATATCATTTTCAGGATCAAGGAGTGCCCGCTCAGCACGGCCAACCATATCATCAATCTTATCGATAAATCCAAGAAGCTCACGAGGAGACTTGTTTATGACAGGAATGGTCACATCACTCAAAAGATCATATATTGGTGAATTGGGATCAGTTACCCAGAAAGGAAGTTTATCAAGCGCTTGAACTATATAATTACGAGCTCTTAGGATTTCGCTCATAAGATCATCAAGACGCAGATATTCATAGATTCGGAAAACATCAGGAATATTTTCCATCTCAAGAGTGATATAATTGCTATCAGACTTTGAGCGGCTAAGATCTTCTACCTCGAAGTGAATCTCAGCACTATCAGAGGCAGGAAGCCCTCCCAAACCAGAGTTTACTGTGATCCCTTGAAGCACTGCATTAGCCTGACCATCTAATTCTGTTGTCAAAACCTTTTTAAGAGAGGCATCAATATTATTAAGGGAGAATTTTCGGTCATTTGTAGTGCCTGTATTACCATCTTGATCAAGAATTGCAGTTTTATTTATATCAACATGGACATCTCCAGCCTCTGTTCCGAGTTTAACACCTATAAAGCCTAATCTCGCTGGTACATTAAGATTGGATACATCATACGATACCGAACCGCTAAATGTTGAATTATCAACGTACCAGTTAAGTTCTCCCTGAGTGGGGTCTCCTTGACTACTATTTATATCGATTAGGATATCAAATTGAGCTGATAGAGATGCCTGAAGGTCTGCCTCCATCTCAGATATTAGTCCAACAAGATTCGCACCATAATCTCCTTCAAAAGAAATCTTATGACCATTTAGACCAAAATAATCAGGATCGAATGTGTTGGCCTCGGTTTCACTGAGAATCCCAAGGTTAACAAGTAAATCCAAGTCCTTGAGTTTGTTTAATGAAAGTGCTCCAGTATCAACTAATTCCTGAAGATCAACTGAAGTTATGTTGAGATCATCCTGGCTAATAAGACCTGCATTAATAAGGCCGGATACTCTAATCAATCCTGAAGAAATAAGAATGTCTTTATCAATCTTGGCTGTAGGATCGATGTAAGAGGGATCAACAACGCCAGAATTTACAAGATCTCTAAATCCAACTATTCCAGAACCTAAAAGGCTTGCTCCGCCATTGATATGGACTATATCTCCAACGATAAGTGACTCTTCTTCGAGTATTGCCTTATCCAGTGCATCAGAGCGAAGAACCCTTTCTTTCTTTCGTGCAACCACATCTGAGCTAAGGTCGTTTTCATCAACCAGGCCTTCATCAATCAAACTTGAGAGTGAAACAAGTCCGGAATTAATTAGGTTATAGAGCGATACCTTACCGCTTTTAACCAATTTATGGAGATTTAAATCACTACTTGTTACAAGACCTGAGGCAACGAGGACTGTTGCATTTAGGTCTTTGTTTTTAAAGTTATCCCTACCAAGAATACCTTCTTCAACAAGTTCTTGCAGGTGGCTAAAGTTTCGAATGATTAAATCATTAACACCAAGTAGTCCAAGGGTTACAAGGTCACCAATATAAGCCTCTTCAGCGAGGTCATAGAGATATACTTCATAGGCACTGATGAAGTTATTTAGATCGCCCTTTTCAAAGAGAATCGAATCTTCAAGCTCAACAATGTCAAGCTCCATATCAGGATTCTTCAGGTCGTCTCTGCCGACAAATCCCATATGAATTAAATTTAGGAGATTTACACCCGAAGTACCTGAAGCAATAAGGCTATAAAGACCAACTGTTTCTCCTAAGCTATCATCGACATTAACACCAAATGTCGTTTCAACTTCAGATACATTGATATCGATATTGTTGAAATCGAATAGATTGACAAACTCCTGTTGGACGTAGTCATAAAGTGTTTTATCAAAAAGTATTGAATCAAGAAGTGTGCTTAGAGGCACTGTCCCCACATGAACCATATCATCAAGCTGGCCTTCCTCAAACAGGGGCTCTCCATCAATTTGGGCGGCCTCAAGATCTTCGAGTTGAAAAACCTTATTTATAAAATCTTCAGGCCGAAGAAGGGTGGAGGTAACCAGTTTTTCAAAGCTCAGGTGGCTATCGCTTAGTAGATCTTCAATTAGGATGTATCCATTACTGTCTGCAAGACCTTCACTATCGATATAGGTCTGGCCAACCACATCCGACTCGAGGAGTTTATCAAGCGAAACCGTGCTATTAGGAATTAATGAAGCCTCATTAACAAGGCCTGCTTGAACAAGGGCTTTTAAAGTAATAACACTTTCCTTATAAAAATCTTTTTTTGCAATCAATCCAGCTTGAATCAGATCATCTTCACTAAGGATTATACCACCTGCAAATGTTGTAGAAAGAAGAGCTTCAACATCTATAGTATCACTATCGTCAAGCCCTTTGTCTTTGAGTGCCTTTTCCCCTATAACATTTGATGAAAGAATTTTTGAAACCTCAAGATTCTGGGTCGAAAGATGAGCGCTGGTGATAATTCCATGTTTCGCTAAATCTTTAAGTCCTGCGAGCCCCAAGACAATTAAAGGCTCTACCTCAACGTAATCAGGATTCCCTTCTTTTACTAAACCATGTTTGTCAAGTTGGCTCTTGGTAACAAGCCCTGTTGAGAGAATATTGTTTTCTGTTACTGTCAAACCAGTTAAATCAAAATCATTCCTTGAAATTAGACCTGCTTCAATTAACCCAGATATTGTTGCAAGATTATTTGTAACAAGATCTGAAATAGCAACAATTTTTGTTCCACTTCCATCCTGAGTTATATATGTCTCGAGGATTGCTTCTTCCAAAATATTCGATTCAAGAAGGGCTCTCTTATTAATCTTCCCTTGGATAAAGAGATCATCAAGAAGAACCTCTGAAAGGTCGCTCTTTAAATCCCCCTCATCAATTAATCCAAAGCGAAGAAGGTCTGAAATCTTTAGATTCGCATATTCTCTTAATAGATCGATAGTTACATGATCTCCTTGAACAACATAGCCAAGATGGCGAAGCTCCTCAATGGTTGAAAGATTAAACCCAAAAAGATCAAGATCAGCCAATGGAAGATCAGCAATGTTATCGCGGGTTATGAGCCCAAGGTTAGCCAAGTCCTTAACGGTTAAATATCCTTTTTCGATCAATTCAGGTATTTCATTACGTTCTAAGAGGCTACGATCAATAATTGAAGATTCAAGTAAAGAATCCCTATCCACATTGCCAAGTGGTCTAATATCGTTATGATCAATTACTCCAAAGTAGATCAGGTGGCTCAATTTAATTGGTGTGTTTTCGAGAAGGTTGTCAAGATCGATTATTGAGCCTGAACCAATAAGGCCTCCATGTGCTGTAATAGAACTAAAAAGCGAGGCTGCTTTACTTGAAATATCTGAGGCGAGCAATTCATCTATAGCCATTTGGGCCTGACCAATTAAATTGGTTCGGGCAAGATCTCCAAGGTCTGCAAGGCCTGATTCAATAAGGCCAGCGATATTGATATTGTCGAGCCTTAGGTTATTCAAACCTATAAGATTATGATTGACTAAATTAGAAATGTTTATAAGGCCTGAATTAAGAAGGTTTTGAAGATTTAAAGAATTTGTAATAAGGTGATTAATATTTAAAAGACCAGCATTTGCTAATTGTGAAATCTGGGAGATCCCTGAATTGAGAATCTCCATGAGGGAGAAGGAACTTGTGACAAGATTTGTATATGAAATAAGACCCTTTTCAATAAGTTTTTTTAATGTGACAACACCTGAATTGATAAGTTCATGGAGTGAGACATTCCCTCCATTAATAAGGTGATGGTAATTAAGCTGAAACTCTGTAGCAAGACCTCTTGATATAATATCAGCTGCACTTATTGCAATATTTGCAAAATCATTCACACTGACTAAACCCTCATCCACCATCTTTGTCAGTGTTGCAATTCCTTTTGTGAAAAACTCATGAGCATCAACCATAGCAGAGGTAGAAAAATCAGGTACTGTGATAAGTCCTTTTGAAATCAATCCACTTAATGTGGCAGAAGTATCTGTTAGAAGATCATTAATGTTAATCAAAGTTGAACCTATGAAATCGCTTGAAGCGATTAACCCTTGATCAACAAGATCTTGTAACGAGGCAATACCAGAAGAGATAAGATCATTTATTTTCAGGGAATCAATCCCAATATCTCCCAGGTCTAAGAGCCCAGTATCGAAAAGTTCTTCGAGTGAAGTTAGCCCACTTGATAATAGATCATTCAGATTAACAAGATCCTCAACGCTTGCCTGATTTGTGAGGTTAAATCCCAGGTCAGCAACATTTGTGGCTAATAGATTTATATCACGAATAAAACCAAGATTTCCTGCAATTGAACCAATAGTTATAAATCCAGAATCGGCAAGTTCTCCTAAAGTTACTAAACCGGAATCAACAAGCTTATCCATATCAATTGTATCGCCTGTAAAACCCTCTGCTTCCAAGGCAGAAGGGCCTATGATTCCAGCATCAATTAATGCATCTTTATCAATCTTATCCCAGTCAAGAATAGAGTTGTCGAGAAGTCCAAAACTTCCGAGCTTCTGAATATTTACATAACCATTATCAAGCAGACTATCTGGATCTGAGTATGGTCCAAGTTGAATCAAGCCTTTCTCTTCCAATATTCCGAGGTCGAGTAGGCCTAATTCATCAAGGTCGCGTAGACTAAAATCGTCTAAATCCATCTCAAATTGAATGGGAATAGTTAATGTATCTGTTAAAGGATCAAAACTAATTTTTTTACCAGTAGGTATTAGGCCAGCCTTCTCCATTCCTATTGCGAGATCCTCAAGAGTCTCGATCCTATCCAAATCTATTTTTGATTGAACTGCCGCATCAAAGGCAGTTCCAAAATCCATCACATCAGAAAAAGAGGCATCTATGAAAGGAATTTCGAGGTTAAACCCATCTGTATCTGAGATTTTTGAAAGCCATTTTTTAATCTGACCTAATATTGATTGAATGCTCGCTTCATCAACTTTGATAAAACTGCTCAAATTACCCACTTTTAAATTCTCAATGCCCTGATAACTGATATTGGCAATTTCTCCGCTATCCTTACCCGTAATCGTTAGAGGATAGCTATCGTTACCAATTATTCCCAGGGTATCATTATCGGTCGAATTGTTATCAGAAAAAGAGATAGGAACAGAGAATGGATTTCTAAAGTCCACAATGAGTTTATCGGACTGATTCCCACCTGTAATATTGATAGCGGTAGTCTCAGAAATTGCCTGGCTCTTTAAAACGGATTGATTGATGTTGTTGATAAGCTGCAAGGTATCAACGTCACCAATCCTCTCCGCACGAAGTGTAGCATCTATGGCAGAGCCTGCTGGGGCTGAGTAGGTAAAGTCGCTAAGCAGTATACGAGGCTCAAGTTGTTCAAGGTGGACCCTATTTTGTCTCGGAGGGGTCATCCTGTTTCTCCTTCTAAACCTCAGAAGACTTCTTGAAAGACTCATTTTTGACCTCCTTTTTTTTATGAGGCTATTGTAAAAACCTCAGCCCTGCTCTGAAGTATCCTATTTCTTCTTTTACCCACATGACTTCAGCAAAAACCGGTATGGAAATCTCAACTTCAGGGACTGGAAGAAATAGCTTTAATACCCAACCTTCGCTTAAAATACTTTCTGCACGCATTCCTAATCCATCCTCGCTTATATCTAAAGAGATAGCTTTTTTCTTAACGTGCTTTATTTTATTTTCTTCTTTCTCTATAGTTTCAAAAGAAAGTGATTTATTGAACTTTTTTCTTTCTTTTATTCTTTTTTCAATTCTGTATTCTAATGGCATTAAAATTCTCGAGATTTTTTACAATTTTTAATAAGTTATTCACTTTATGAAAAATAAAACAATCCCTCAAAAGTGGGATTTTTTATATTGCTTTTTTTAAATATTGTGATAGGATTAAAACATAGGGGATGGGTGAAAATTGGAAACCTTTTCTAAACTCATCAAAGGCCGTTCAATACCAGGTATCATAATCTTCGATTTGAACTATAAGCCTCTTTATTTTAATCAAGAAGCTATTGATATGATTAATGATTTTACAAAAAAACAACTAACCGGGATAAAAAATAACATCCCTAAGATCATTACAACTTTGTGTAAGGATTTAAAAATACTCGAAGGGAAAATTGGAAAAGATAATAAAACCCTTTTTAAAAGCAGAATCATAACAAATCGATTCAAATTTCCTATTTCAATTAGAGCATTTTTCTTGGGAGGAAATAAAGAGGACAAATCCATTCATATCATGGTACTTTTGGAAAAGATTATTAAAAAGCATGATATTGATTTTAAAAAAGCTCAAAAAAAATTTAATTTTTCAAGCAGGGAATTAGATGTTATTAAGCTTATCTGCAATGGATATGCAAATAAAGATATATCCAAGAAATTATTCATCAGTGAATATACTGTAAAGGACCATATAAAACATATCCTTCAAAAGATGGGGGTCTACTCAAGAAGTCAAATCATAACCTCTCTAATGTAGTAAGTTCTATTTTTTAATAATACCAATTACATTGGGAATCGGTCGGGCGATCTTATGCAATTGCTCTTCAGTTGAGTCAATAATGTATGTTCCTATTTTTTCAAACTCAATTCCGTTTTTATTAAAATATAGAGTTGCCTCAGGACCTCCCTCAAGATACATTGCATTGTAAATTGATATAGGAAGAGACAATAAAAAGTTAATGAAATCATGCACAGAGTAAGGTGACTCACTAAATATAAATAGGGCATTTCTATCTTTATCGATTCCTAAAGCAGATATACTCCATCTTTTATTCTGTTTTGACCAAACATTCTCTTGACGACAACTTATCATCCTTATTCCCTGAATCAGGGTATTATATTTAAACTTAAGTGTTTCAAATTCTTGGCAGGTTAAATCGATAATTTGAATCTCAGGAACTGTCTCATCTATTGGGTTAAAAGCTAAAACTGCTTTATGTTTTGTATTTAATCTTGGATTGTTGAGATGATTGAAATTTTTCATGTAACCAACGCTTTTAAAACCATCAGCCTGAAACATCCCAGCATTGATGGCAGAAATTAGATTATACTTTTGTCCCCATTTCTTTATAGTCATTCTCATATTTCCTAACTCAGAGGCACACAAAAGCTTAAATGAATAGAACTTGGGATCAATTTTAATTAGGGTTATTTTTTCTGGATCGATTTCAGCAAGGTATAAGCCTTCATCAATCTTTTTCCATATTTTTTCACGAGATTCCCCAAACGAAAAAATCGAAAAAAATAAATTAATCAAAAATATAAAAAAAACAAATCTTTTTACTCTTGCAATTTTCAATAACATCTATTATCTACAAACCAGAAAATCCCCTCACCTTCCTTCTCTCTCAGGAAGAAATCGGTGAGGGGAAAATTAATTTTCAAGTTAAGCTTATTGGATTTAAATACGGAGTAGCTTTTTTGCGTTCTCCTCAAAGATCGTCTTTTTACTTGTTTCTGGGATATACATGGCTTCAATTGCCCTTATTGTTTCACGGATAGCTATAACACCATTTTCAATATCATATGGCATGTCCGAACCAAATAGAAGTTTGTCTTCACCAAAAAATGCATAGGCACACATCAATGCAGAAGGATTTCCATTTAAGGCAGTGTCATTATAAAACATTTTGAAATATTCTATCGGATGTTTTTTTAGCCCTGGGAAATTCTTTTGACCGAGCCGTTCAAGTCCATTGTTGTAATGGACAACAATCCTATCAGCAAAATATGGAATCATAGCTCCACAATGATGTGTAATAAATTTTATATTTGGAAATCTCTCAAATATTCCGCAAAATACCAATCTTGTCATTGCCGCTGTTGTTTCATAAGGCCAACCAAAGATAGAAAAAATTTGATGAAAAGAATTCTTTTCAGTTGGATAATCTGGAGTAAAAGATCTTCGAAGCGGGTGTATCCAAATCGGTAAATCGAATTTACACATTAGTTCATATAATGGCATGAATTCTTCTGAGCTTATTGGTTTTCCCTGTATAGATGTAAAAATTTGTATTCCTTTAAACCCCAATTCCTTAATTGCTCTTTCAGCTTCTTTCAAAGAGGCATCAATATCATTTAATGGGAGATTGGCAATTGCCCCTACAAATCTTTTAGGATACTTTGTTACCCATTCTGCCATTTCATCGTTTGATATTTTTGCAAGCTCTATGGCTTCCTTTGGTGTAACAATCTCTTCAACAGGCGGTAATGTAACAGAAAGGATTTGAACTACATCCTCGAATTTATCAAGCACACGCAATCTTTCTTCAATATTTGTAAGAGTAATTCGTTTTTCCATAACGTTTTTTTCTGAAATAAATTTATCTGAATATTTATAAAGACGCTCCCTATATTTTGGGGGTGAAACATGGGTATAAATATCGATCTTCATAATGACCTCCTATAAAAGTTTTTATTGATTTTTTATATTATAAATTTCCCAATGTCAATAAAGTTCAGAAAATTTTATATAATTGAATAATCAAAAAAAATAAAATATAATTGTTATGATTTATATGGATAAGCTTCATGCCATTATCCTTGCAGGGGGGGCAGGAACTCGGTTTTGGCCTTTAAGCAGGGAAAGTCTGCCCAAACAGATGCTTCAGATTGCAGGTGAAGATACCCTTCTTAGACATACGATAAAACGCATTAGTGGAATAATACCTCCCGGAAATATCTGGATTGTTACTACAGAAGATAAAGCCCAAGAAATTAAATTTCATATTGGAGCATTAGGCTCTATAGCTAAAGAGATTAAAATTGTTCTTGAACCTATTGGCAAAAATACAGCTCCTGCCATTGGATTGGCTGCAATTCATATAAATTCCCTTTCTTCAGGGGATTCCATCATGCTTGTAATGCCATCTGATCATCTTATTCCTGATCCTGAAAACTTCCTAAGCGATTTAAAACATGCTGTTGAAGCAGCTAAAGATGGATATTTAGTAACATTTGGAATCAAACCAACAAGACCAGAAACAGGCTATGGATATATAAAGACTGAAAAGCAATCAAATCAAAAAATTCGTGTTCGAAAGGTTGAGCGCTTTGTTGAAAAACCTGATTTAAATTCAGCTGAATCTTATATTTTAGAAGGAAATTATTTTTGGAATTCAGGAATCTTCGTCTGGAAGACATCAAAAATACTTTCAGAAATTGAGCTCTTTATTCCAAATCTTTATCAAAAACTAAAAGAAATAGAATCACTTATCATCTCCTTTCCTGATTCCCTTATTTACAGAGGATTTAATAAACAAAACCCCCAGATACTCAAATCCATTAAAATCCTTTATTCAGAGCTTGAAAGTATTTCCATAGACTATGGAGTGATGGAGAAAAGCAATGATGTAATTATGGTTATGGCATCCTTCCATTGGTCAGATTTAGGGAGCTTCACAGCACTTGACGAGGTAATTGAAAAAGACCCAAACGGAAATATTTTTAAAGGAAATGTCATTGATATTGGCAGCAGAAATTCTACAATCTTATCTGGAGAAAGGCTTATTGCAACGATAGGATTAAACGAAATGGTAGTGATTGACACACCTGACGCAACTCTTATTACCCCTAAGGCAAAGGCTCAAGAGGTTAGGAAGATAGTTGAAACATTAAAAAGAAATGGGAGGCAAGAATATCTCTTTCATAGAATCATGGAAAGACCCTGGGGAAAATATACTATTATTGATCAAGGAGATGGTTATAAGATAAAAAGAATCTTGATTAATCCTAAAGCAAGATTGAGTTTACAAATCCATAAGAAAAGAAGCGAACATTGGATAGTTATATCAGGGATAGCAAAGGTTACCAAAAACAATGAAACCTTTTTAGTCCAACCAAACCAAAGTACCTATATTCCAAAAAATACAAAACATCGATTAGAAAACCCTGGTTCACAACCCCTTCAAATAATTGAGGTTCAAAATGGTGAATATTTAGAAGAGGATGACATTGAGAGATTGGAGGATGATTATGGCCGGACGAATGATTGATTCCTTTAAGACTTTTGAAGCATCAAAATCCCTTTTCATACATCTTTCATCTTTTTCAAAAATTTAAAATCTCTTGAAGGGAAAATGATAATTTGATATCTTCAAACAGGAATATCTCGAAGATATTCTAAGGTGAGAAAAAATGAGTAAAGATGTTTCAGAATTTAAAATTGAGACACGTAGACTAAATTTTTATTATGGGAAAATTCAGGCACTAAAGAATATTAATATAGCTATTAAAAGTTATCAGATAACGGCTTTGATAGGACCATCGGGTTGCGGAAAATCAACCTTCCTTAGAACTTTAAATCGGATGAATGAGCTAATCCCCTATACAAAGACTGAAGGAACAGTTTTGCTTGATGGGGAGGATATTTACAAATCTCATACAGATGTGGTCGTTTTAAGACAAAGGGTTGGAATGGTCTTTCAGAGACCAAATCCCTTTCCAAAAAGTATATTTGAAAACGTAGCCTTCGGTTTAAAGGTAAAAGGTGGATATTCAAGGGCAGAGATAGAGGACAAGGTTGAAGAAAGCCTTAAGGCAGTTGGACTTTTTTCAGAAGTTTCAGATCGACTTAATCATAATGCTTTGAGTCTTACTTTAGGCCAACAGCAGAGACTTTGTATTGCTCGTGTAATAGCAGTTGAGCCTGAGGTTATTCTTATGGACGAACCATGTTCTGCTCTTGACCCTATAGCCACTTTAAAAATTGAAGAGTTGATGCATGAGTTGAAAAAACGTTATACAATAGTGATCGTTACACATAACATGCAACAAGCAGCTCGTACATCTGATTGGACAGGATTCTTTCTCTTGGGAGAATTAATAGAGTTTGGAATTACAGGAGATATCTTTACTCGACCTAAGGATCGAAGAACTGAAAATTATGTAACAGGAAGATATGGATAAAAAATATAAGATTCAAAATATTTTAATCTTATTTTTACTATTCATATTAATCAATGGCTGTCAGAAGCAGAAGGCGGGGATAACTTTGGCTGGATCCAATTCAATCACTCCATTTGCAGAACTTTTGGCAGAAGAATATATGCTTATAAATCCCCAATCAAGGATCCATGTTCAGGATGGTGGATCAACTGCTGGTATTGTAGCAATTCGGAATAATGCTGCTCATATAGGAATGTGTTCTCGTCCACTTTCACCAACTGAAAGGGATCTTCACTCAGTAATAATTGCCAAAGATGCTATCGCTATCATTGTTCATCCCAAAAATCCAGTTGAAGACCTTTCAATTTCACAAATTAGACTTATTTTCTCAGGTAAGATAAGAAACTGGAGAGAGGTTGGAGGTTTATCAAACCCCATAGTTGTCATCACCCGTGAGGAAGGCTCGGGGACAAGGGATTCTTTCCAAAAGATGGTGATGGGAAAAGATGAGATCACTCTCGAAGCACTGGTTCAAGATGCAAGTGGAACGATTCGCCAATTAGTAGCTGATGATCCCAATGCCATAGGTTATATCTCATTGGGATTGGTGAATGAAAAGGTAAAACCCTTAAAAATAGCAGGAGTTGAACCTACATTTAAGAATATTGAAAATGGAAAATATACATTGGTTAGACCTTTTCTTTTTGTATTTAAATGTGAGCCTGAAGGCGAAGTAAAAACCTTTTTAGATTTTGTATTGAGTAAAAGAGGTCAACAATTATTAGCAAAAGAAGGATTGGTGCCTGTTATTCAAGAATAGCTTATGGAAATTAAAGAGAAGGTTATTGAAAAAATTCTATTGATTATTGCCTTTTCAACTATATTAATTCTTGCTCTGATAGCATTCTTTATCTTTGAACAGGGAAGTTCTTTAATATGGAAAGTTGGACTAAAGAATTTTATTCTTGGAGATCGATGGGTACCTTCAAAAGGTGAATTCGGTATCCTTCCTATGATTGTTGGGTCTTTTTGGGTTACCTTTGGAGCGCTTATTCTTGGTATTCCATTGGGATTATCCTCTGCCATCTTTCTTTGTGAATGGATTCCACCTATGGTGGCAATGTTTTTAAGGCCAGCAATTCACCTTCTTGCGGCTATTCCCTCTGTAATCTACGGATTTTGGGGACTTATTACTATCGTTCCTATAATTCGAAATTATCTCGGAGGTCCTGGATTAAGTATTCTATCTGGATCCATTATTTTAGGTATCATGATTCTTCCTACAATTATCAGTATTTCTGAGGATTCTCTTAAAGCCCTTCCTCCTTCCTATAAAGCTGGTGCCCTTGCCTTAGGGGCTACCCATTGGCAAACTATATGGAGGGTATTAATTCCAGCTGCAAGATCCGGTATTTTGGCAAGTATAATTCTTGGAATGGGCAGAGCTATTGGAGAAACAATGGCTATGATTATGATACTTGGCAATGCAGTAAAAATGCCTTCTTCTTTCCTTGACTCAGCAAGGACATTAACCACCAATATTGGTATTGAGATGGGATATTCTACTGGCGATCATCGACAGGCACTCTTTGCTACTGGTATTATTTTATTCTTTATCATAATGATTCTCAACTCCTTAGCAATTATTATTTCAAGGAGGAGAACCCGTTGAGATTTTATCAATCTCGTTACCTTACACAAGGATTGGCCAAGATTCTGATTTGGGTTGCCTCTCTATTTTCTATTGCTGTAATGATACTTATCCTAATTCAAATTCTTAGTGAAGGGATACCAGTTATAAGCCTTAACTTTCTCCTTGATCACCCAAGAAGTATGGGAAGGGAAGGCGGAATATTTTCTACTATTATTGGGACAGCTGCATTGACTGGCCTCGCTATTATCTTCGCTACACCATTAGGTGTTGGAACGGCTATCTTTCTAAGAGAATATACAAGAGAAAGTCGTGTAAGTCGTATCATTCGTTTTGGCACTGACTGTTTGGCAGGAATCCCTTCTATTATCTTTGGCCTCTTTGGTTTTATTTTCTTTGTCATCTATCTTAATTTGGGATGGTCCATTCTTTCAGGTGGTCTCACCCTTGCTTCTATGATTTTACCTACTATTATCTGCACTGCTGAAGAGGCTATCAAGGCCATCCCATACTCCTATCGAGAGGTAAGTTACTCATTAGGGGGAACTAAATGGCAAACCATTACAAGGACAATCCTACCTAATGCATTGCCTGGAATATTCACAGGAGTAATATTGAGTGTAGGGAGAAGTATTGGGGAGACAGCTGCTGTAATTTTAACTGCAGGCTCCTCTCTTGTAATGCCCACATCCATCTTCTCACCCATTAGGACAATGGCAGTACATTTCTATATCCTTGCTCGAGAAGGAGTATCTATGGAGATGGCTTATGGAACTGGAGCAGTATTAATTATCATGGTATTATTAGTAAATACTATAGCGAATTTGTTACTTAATCGTTATATCCGTCAAAGAACTTAAGGAATATCCTATGTCAGAGTCAGTAAAGATTTCTATAAAAGATTTTAGTTTCTACTATGAAGAACAGCCTGCCCTTCTTCATATTAATATGGAGATTCCATCCAATAAAATATTTTCTATATTTGGCCCTGCACGAAGTGGAAAAACAACTCTTCTTAAAAGTCTTAACAGGCTTACAGATCTTATTTTTGGTGTGAGACATACTGGAACAATTCTTTTAGACGGAAGAGATATTTATGATGAGAAACACAGTGTTACACAATTGCGAAGAAGGGTAGGAATGGTTTTTGATCTTCCAACACCTCTTCCAATCTCTATTTTCGACAATATTGCCTATGGACCCAGGCTAAACGGAATTACTCAAAAAAAAAGATTAAATGAGATCGTTGAAAAGGCCCTTCGATCCGCAGTTCTTTGGGAAGAAGTAAAGGACCGGCTCCATACCTCTGCCCTTCGTCTTTCAGGAGGCCAGCAACAGAGACTCTGTATCGCGCGTGTCTTAGCCCTTGAACCCGAAGTTCTTCTGCTTGATGAGCCTTGTTCAGGACTGGATCCAATCTCAACAGCGAACATTGAGGAAACCCTTTTACAGTTAAAAAAGGATTATACAATTGTCTTAGTCCCTCATAATATTCAACAAGCCTCAAGGGTGGCCGATAGAACCGCTTTTTTACTGAATGGAGAATTGATTGAGGAAGGCCCTACATATGAAATCTTTACACGTCCTAAGGATAAAAGGACAGAGGATTATGTAACAGGACGATTTGGTTAAATAATCAAAATAAAGGAGAAGATTATGATTACAGAAACCCAATTTCAAAAAGAATTAGAGGAACTTAAGGAAAATCTTTTAAGAATGGCCACTCTTGTAGAGGAAGCAATTCAGGATTCTGTTAATTCGCTTGTAAAAAGGGATTCTGACCTTGCTCAAAAAACATTTAAGCGTGAAAAAGAAATTAATGAAATGGAAAATGCTATTGATGAGATGTGTTTAAGACTTCTTGCATTGAGACAACCCGTAGCAGTTGATCTTCGCTTCATCACATCTGCAATGAAGATTGTCACAGACCTCGAACGAATGGGGGATCAGGCTGTAAATATTGCTGAGCGTGCAATATCCCTTAATCAAGAACCTCAGCTAAAACCCTATATTGATATCCCAAGGATGGCAGAAATCACTCAGTCCATGGTCAAGGATGTTCTTGATGCATTTGTTAATCGTGATTCAAAACTTGCCCGCTCTGTATGTGAAAGGGATGATGTGGTTGATGGTCTTAATGATCAGGTTTTTCGTGAACTTCTTACTTATATGATGGCGGATCCTAAGACTATTCCAAGGGCAGTCCACCTCATGATTGTTGCCCGATGCCTTGAGCGGATTGCTGACCATGCTACCAATATTGCCGAAGACGTCATTTTTATGGTTGAAGCACTAATTATCAAACATCATGCAGATGAGAAGAAAGAAGAAAGGGATAAGGAGCGATGAAATGAATGATAGAGTGAAAGATTCTATATTTAAAGCTGTTGAAAGGGAACCATTTGCTAAAAAATTTGCTTTAAGGTTAATTGAATTAAGAGAAGGATACTCTAAGGTCGAAATGAATTTTACACCTGATATGGAAAACTTTTTAGGAATGGCCCATGGAGGAGCATTATTCGCTCTCATCGATGAAGCCTTTGAAACAGCCTCAAACTCACATGGTACCGTAGCAGTTGCATTAAATATGAATATTACTTTTGTTTCCCCTCCAACCCCAAAAAGCAGATTGATAGCTGAAGCACAAGAATTGAGCCAAACAAAAAGAACAGCTTCATATGACATCAAGGTGTTCGATGAAAAAAGAAACTTAATTGCTTTCTGCCAGGCTTTAGTTTACCGAAAAGGTGAACCACTTCCATTTATCGAAAATTTATACGAGGAGGATAAAAATTGAAGAATCTTAAAATAAATTTAATTTCATTAGGCATTTTTACATCTATGATTTTAACTTTTTCTTTCTCAGCCGCTTTTGGTCAAACGATTAAAATAGGTATCTTTGATCTACAGCGAATTATGAGAGAATCAAAAGTTATTCAAGGATATCGTAGGACATTGGAAAAAGAGATCGAAGGTAAGAAAAAAGTCTTAAAAGAGAAGGAAGATTCCATAAAAGCCACCGAAGAAAAATTAAAAGGTTTAACTACTGATGAAAGGAAAAAGGCTGAGCAAAATCTTTCAACAGAATCAAAGGAATTAAAACGTCTTAAAGAAGATATAACCGTTGACTTAAAGAAGATAGACAGGGGACTCACGGAAAAGGCCCTTCGGGAAATAAGTGAGGTGATTCGTGAAATAGGTAAAAAAGAGAAATATTCTATTATTTTTGAGCGATCGCTTGCAGGTATTGCTTATTTCGATAATAGTTTTGACATCACACAAAAAATAATAGAGATTTATGACTTAAAAAAATAGTTTATTTATCAATTTTTATTGTTTTCATAGGGGCAGAAATTTATATCCAGAGATCATTTGTCAACTCATCGAGACCAAGTTCGATGAGGGTTTCTCTTTTTGGTCTCCCATCATCAATATTCCAACCCATTGTTTCAAAATATCCTTTTTTTAATCTATCAAAATCAACTCTTACTCCGGTTGCTACGCCAACAGCCATTGGATTTGTAAGTCTTTCGGGGAGCTTAAACTCCTCAGGTCTCAATCCCTCACGTGCATTAAATGCCTGTCTCAAGGTAAGAATCCTCTTTCCAATCTTTAGGCCTTCTTTCCAATCAATATCCCAACCCGTAACAGGTCTAATCAACTCAACAATTGGTATCGCAAATTGAATAGTATATAAAGCACAAAGCCCACCTGAACTGACGAGCTGAAAATACTCATATCCTGTTGCATAGATCGATCCCTTACGGTCATAATCTCCATAAATAGATAGTCTTGGTGGCTGAAGCAGTGGGTCTTCTCCAAGAGGTAACCCTTTCTCAAGCAGATCAGCGCCTTGAGGACCCATGTGACATGCAGGTTGAGGATCAGCAATATAATTAGTGCCAAGGGCTGGAGATAAACGTGGATCGTGATAGGGTATTCTATGGCCGCCCACATGCATAGCATATCTCTCAGCTCCTTTGCCTATTCGCTCGGCTGCTTTTTTTACACCATCTGCAAGCAACGCACCAATGCCTTCTCTTTTGGCAATCTTTTCAGTAAGTGCTACAACTGCTTCTCCATTTCCCCATTTAAGCTCAATAGAGTCTGTATCTTCACGCGTTAGGATACCATTCTCATAACACTCCATAGCAAAGGCTATTATTCCACCCACGGCTATTGTATCCATCCCATAAAGATTACATATTTCATTAGCCTTGATGACTGCTTCTATATTGTCATTTAAACATAGGGCCCCCAAAGCAGCCAAGGTTTCATATTCAGGCCGATGCATTTCACCTCGAGTCTTAAAAGGTCCTTCTTTAATTTTGATTATGGCTCCACACCTTAAAGGACATGAATGACAACCATAACTTTTTAATTTATATTTCTCCATATTCATACTATTTAGCTTTTCACATGTTGGCATAGAATCCAACCCTGTAGAGTTCCAGTTTTTAGTAGGGCAATCACCAATAGAAACAAGAAAACTTGTTCCTCCACCTGTCCCACTCTTAGAAAGTCCCTGATGAAAACCATTGGATTTAACAGCATCAAGAAATCTTTTTCTAATTGCATTTAATCCCTTCTCATCTGCTATAGGAATCTCTCTTCTGTCCTCCTTATTTAGAACTATGGCTTTAAGCTTTTTTGACCCCATTACTGCTCCAACACCTGCACGAGCTGCAATCCTCCCTTTTTCATTGACTATACCTGAAATAAGTGAACATGCCTCACCTGCTGGTCCAATACATGAAATTCTCCATTTTGATTTACCAAGTTCCTGCTCAATTTTATCCTCTGTTTCATATGTATCTTTTCCCCAGAGGTGAGAAGCATCTCTTAGTTCTGCTTTTCCACCTGATATCACTAAATAAACAGGCTTTTTTGAAATCCCCGTAAAAAATATGGCATCATAACCTGCCCACTTTAGGTTTGATCCCCAAAAACCTCCTGAACTTGAATCTGCCCAACCTCCTGTAACTGGAGATTTTGTTACCACAGTAAATCTTCCACTTCCAGGGACCGAAGTAGCTGTTAGAGGACCTGTGACAAAACCAAGAATATTATCTGGTCCCAATGGATCAGATTTTGGCTTCATCCTCTCATAAATCAGTCTCACACCAAGACCTGCACCACCTAAAAATTCACGATAAATATTTTGAGTAAGTACCTCTTCTTTTATTGTTTGATCATCAAGGTTAACCCACAAAATCTTCCCTGTATATCCAAAAAGCATATTTATCCTCCCGCGAAAAATATTCTTAAAAATTTTGCAATATATATAGAATTATTGGTTCTCCAAAGTCAAGTAAATATATAAGGGATTTAAAATCAAATTTTATTCATAGTTAAATAAGACTTTTATAAGAACGCTTTCTTGACTTTTGCTTTCATTCTTTTATAATTTTTGTAATTTAAAATTGGAGTTAAAAAACTTACTTGACCGAGACAGAATATAAATCAAAAAAACTCCATCCGGTATATCAACCAGAATAAAATCACTAAAAGAGGAGGTTTTGAAATATGTCAACTCGATTCAAAAAATTTTCTCTAACTTTATTGGTGGTCTTCTTAGTTTCTGTTTTTATTTTTTCAGGTGTTAAAGCGCAAACCTATCCTGATCGGCCTATTCAGCTTATTATTCCTTATGTAGCAGGGGCTACAGGTGATATTAAAGCCAGGATATTAGCGGATGAACTCGAAAAAATCCTAAACACAAAGATCGTTTGTATTAACAAACCTGGTGCATCAGCTGTTCTCGGTTCTGATGCAGTAGCAAGAGCGAAGAAAGATGGCTATACTCTTCTTTATGCAGGTGCTTCAGCTATGGTATATGCTCCTGTTTCTAATCCAGGCATTGTTCCTTATGACCCATTCAAAGATTTTGAACCATTGGGATTCCATAATTATTTTCCACAGACGATTACTGTTAGAGCTGATTCACCATGGAAAACCTTTCATGAATTAGTAGATTATGCAAAGAAAAATCCTGAAAAACTCCGTTGTGGTACGATTGGGATTGGTTCGACCCCCCATTTTATTCTTGAGATGATTATGCATATTACTAAAACAAAGATTACCCATATTCCTTTTAAGGGCGGAGAAACTGTTATGACTGGCCTTTTAGGTGGACATGTTGAGCTTGTCTGCGATGGTTTGGCAAAAGTTAAACCTTATGTAGAAGCAGGACAGATGAGGGTTTTATTAATTGACACTAAGATGCCTAATTTTCCTCAAATCCCAATCATTAGGGAATTAGGTTATAATGAGGATCTTGTTACTACATGGTTTGCTGTTTTTGCTCCTGCTGGTATTCCAGAAGAGGTGAAAAAGGTCTTAATTCCAGCTATTGAAAAGGGAGTTAAATTAACCAAGCCAAAGATTGATAATATGGCAAGCCTTGTGGTTTACAAATCTCCTTTGGAATTGAAGAAAATGATAGAGGACGAATACAAAAAAGCTCTTGAAATTGCAAAAATAATTGGTCTCAGAAAATAGATTTTAAACTAAAAATCCTTAATCCTCATCTTTCTGGGAATGGGGAATGAAAAAGTAAGCTCTCGTAGCTTACGGAATATGAGTAAGGGAAAATCCTTTACCATAAATTTATTATAAATATCAGCACGCCCAAATTTGGAAGGAACGCTAATTTTCCCACCCTACCAAACTTGAAATTTCCTATTATATACTTTTTCAGAGGTTTTCAACTAATTCTTGACACACTTCGTATAAAGTTTTATTTATAATCACCTAAGATTAAATGTAAAAGATGCCTTATTAAAAGTGGTCTATGCTACGCTTTATCGATCTTAGAAGTGATACAGTAACAAAACCTACAGCTCCAATGAGAAAGGCCATGGCTGAAGCAGAAGTTGGAGATGATGTATTTGGTGAAGATCCAACTGTGAATCTGCTTCAAGAAAAGGTGGCAAAAATCCTTGGGAAAGAAGATGCCATCTTTGTGCCATCAGGAACAATGGCCAATCAATTATCAATAAGAGCCCATACACAGCCTGGTGATGAAGTAATAATTGAAGAAACTTCCCATCCTTTTAATTTTGAAGGAGGAGCAGGTGCTGCTCTTTCTGGAATTCAATTTTATTGTATAAAGGGAATTCGTGGAATTATTGAAGCTTCACAAATTGAAGATGCTATAAGGCCTGATGACCATCATTTTCCAGTGACAAAACTAATTTGCCTTGAAAATACTCATAACCGGGGAGGAGGATCAATATATCCCATAGAAAAAATGGCCGAAATCTATAGACTTGCTAAATCAAGAGGACTCTCTGTTCACCTTGATGGAGCAAGGCTTTGGAATGCCTCTGTTGCAACGGGAATAAAACCTCATGAATATGCCAAGTGGGCTGACTCAGTTTCAGTCTGTTTATCTAAGGGACTTGGGGCACCCATAGGGTCGGTGGTAGCTGGTTCTAAATCATTTATCCATCGTGTTCATCGTTTCAGAAAGATGTTTGGTGGAGGAATGAGGCAAGTTGGAATCATTGCTGCTGCTGGAATCTATGCCCTTGACCATCATATTGATCGCTTAAAAGAAGATCACGATAATGCTAAACGATTAGCTTACGGTCTAAAAGAATTAAGAGGAATCTCCATAAATCCTGAAGAAGTAGAAACTAACATTGTGATCTTTAAATTGAATATTAAAGGAGTAACCGCCTATGATCTTACAGAGGAAATGAAAAAGGAATCAATACTTATCCATCCTATTGGAAAGGACCAGATAAGGCTTGTCACTCATTTGGATATTTCGAGTGAGGATATTGATATAGCCCTAAATGCTTTTAAAAAAATATTAGAAAGGATTTAGCAAGGAGGAATAAGATGCCCAGAAGACTCGCTGTTATTCCAGAAAGATGTTCTGGTTGTAAAATATGTGAACTTGTCTGCTCTATCAATCGTTTTGGGGTCAATAACCCAAAGAAAAGTGCAATAAGGGTAATGGTCATTTATCCTCACCCTATTATTCGGATGCCAATTGTTTGTAGACAATGTAAGATAGCCAAGTGTATGGAGAACTGTCCAACAGGTGCTATTATAACAAGGGATGGGATATATGATATAGATGGGGAAAAGTGTATTTCGTGTCATCAATGCGTGATCTCATGTCCTTTTGGCGCAATCTTTTTACATGAAGATATAGATACCCCTTTTAAATGTAACCTTTGTAATGGAAATCCTCGTTGTGTTGAGGCATGTCCCAAAAATGCATTATTATTTCTGCCCGAACATGTCTTGGGGCAGGCCCAGAGAATGAATAGTGTACTCAAATATGTACACATGAAAGAAGTTGAATATGTTGAAAAAGGAGAAAGGAAGGTCTTAAGATATGCCGACATTGAAAAAGGAAAAACGGAAGATTAAAGGTGGGTATTTTTGGAAGATCTTATGGGTCGATCTTGAAGCCGAAGAGATAAAGGAAATTGAATTTGATGAAGCCTTTGCCTCCAAATATATTGGAGGTAGAGGATTTGGAGCAAAACTTGTTTGGGATAATATACAAAAAAGGAAGGTCGACCCACTTGGAGCTGAGAATGTCTTGGTCATCTCTCCTGGCCCTTTAGCTGGCCTTTTTCTACCTGCTTCTGGAAAAACATCTTTTGTTTCTATCTCTCCCCAAACTGGAATCTATGGGGATTCAAGCATGGGTGGCTCATTTGGTGTAGAACTTAAGCAGGCTGGAATAGATGGCTTGGCCATATATGGAAAGGCAAAAAGACTATCTTATCTCTGGATTGATAATAATGAAGTTAAAATTATTGGCAATGAAAAATTAAAAGGAAAAGGAAGTTTAGAAGCCGAAGGAATAATTAAGGAAGAAATAAGAGATGAAAATATAAAAGTAGCCACAATAGGTGTTGCAGGAGAAAACTTAGTACGTTTTGCCTGTGTAACATCTGACTGGGGAAGAAACTCTGGTCGAACTGGTATTGGGGCTGTGATGGGGTCAAAGAATCTTAAGGCCATAGCTGTTAGAGGGACAAAAGACCTTCCAGTTTATGATCTTCCAAGGCTTGAAAAAGCATCCAAAGCCTCTTTTAATAGTCTTAAAGAAAATAAAAATTTCATATTCTGGCAGCAACAAGGATTGATGTCTGTTATTGATTATGTAAATGAAGCAGGAGTCATGCCAACTTATAATTTTCGAGAAGGAGTCTTCGAACATGCAAAAAAGATAAATGGCTATGAGATGCTATCGAAATATAAAATCGGCGATACATCCTGCTTTGCCTGTCCAATGGCATGTGGAAATGTTTGTCTGGTAAAAGAAGGAAAATATAGAGGAACAGTGGTTGAAGGCCCTGAATATGAAACTGCTTGTATGTTTGGTCCGAATCTTGGCATTCAAAATTTTTCGGCAATTATTAAAGCAAATCAGGTATGTGATGAGTTGGGAATGGATACGATTACTGCTGGAAACATTATCGGCGTGTTAATGGAAGCACAGGAGAATGGTCTTATTTCTGAGAAGGATCTTGATGGCCTTAAATTAAAATGGGGATCTGAGGATATTGTTTTCGAACTTCTCCATAGAATTGCACAAAGAAAAGGAGTTGGAGATATCCTCGCTCAAGGTAGTTTAGGTATTATAAAAAGATGGCCACAACTTCAACCAATCATCTCACAGGTTAAAGGACTTGAACAATCAGCCTATGATGCAAGGATTGCTATTTCCATGGCCTTAGGATATGCGACATCAGATATTGGGGCCCACCATACCCGTGCATGGACTATTGCTAAGGAATTGGAAATGGGGATGGATTGGCCCCTTGAGAAAAAGGCTGAACTTGTGATCTACCATCAAACACTAAGACCACTTTTTGACATGTTAGGAGTTTGCCGATTACCATGGATTGAATTGGGTTTTGATGAAAACCAATATGCTGAGTTTTACTCAGCTGTAACAGGTATTGAAGTTACATTGGGGCAGCTCCTTGAGAAATCAAATGATATCTACGACCTCACAAGGGCAATCAATATGAAGTATGGAATTAGTAGAATAAATGACTATCCACCCGAAAGGGTATTCACACTTCCTATGACAGAAGGACCTCATGCAGGAAAGATACTAAAAAGGGAAGACTATGAAGCTATCCTCGACATCTATTATCAAAAAAGGGGATGGACAAAGGATGGTTTAGTTAAAGAAGAAAAAATTAAAACCTTTAACGACCCTTTAATGAGCCCTTAATAATTATGGAAGAAGCAATCATTGTCTTTGTCACATGTGGTTCTGAAGAAGAGGCCTCAAAAATTTCTAATTCATTAATTGAAAAACGTCTTGCTGCTTGTGCAAATATTATCTCTCCAATTAGATCAATTTATCGTTGGGAAGGGAAAATATGGGACGAAAAGGAATACTTGATAATAATTAAGACAAAAAGATCAAATTTTGAAGAATTAGAAAAAGAGATTAAATCCCTTCATTCTTATAGTGTCCCAGAGATTGTTGCCCTTAGAATCTCTGAAGGCTCAATCCCTTATTTAAATTGGATTTTTGAATCAACAAAACCCGAATAAAAAATCCTTACTTCGAAAATCTTTTTAGGTGTTCAAATCAGGTTTTTTAAGATGAAAATCTGTATTTTGTTCAAAACAATAAGCAACCTTAAGGATCTTTCCTTCCTCAAAATGATTTCCTATAATCTGAAGCCCTATTGGAAGGTTTTCGCGACTAAAACCACAAGGGATAGATATTGCGGGAATACCTGCGAGGTTAACTGGAATGGTGTAAATATCGGATAAGTACATCTGGAGTGGATCTTTAACTTTTTCGCCAATCTTAAATGCAGGAGTAGGTGTAGTAGGGGTAATAATTACTTCAACATCCTTAAATGCCTCATCAAAGTCCTGCCTCATTAATGTCCGAACCTGCGAAGCCTTTCGATAATAGGCCTCGTAATATCCTGCCGAAAGGACATATGTCCCTAAAATAATCCTTCTTTTTACCTCCTGGCCAAATCCTTCTGCTCTGGTCTTAAGATACATATCCATCAAATCCCTATATGATTTAGTTCTGAAACCATATTTAACTCCGTCATACCGAGCAAGATTTGAACTTGCCTCTGCTGTACAGATGATATAATAAATAGCAACTGCATATTTTGTATGAGGAAGCGATATTCTTACTACCCTTGCCCCTAAATTTTCAAAAATTCTTATTGCTTCCTCAATAGCCTTGCCAACATCAGGATCCATTCCTTCGATAAAATATTCTTCTGGAATACCTATTTTTATTCCTTTGATGTCATTTATTAAAAATTTTTTATAATCAGGTACATCAATATTTACAGATGTTGAATCCAATGGATCATATCCACTTATACCATTCATCATAATTGCACAGTCTACTACATCTTTTGTGAGTGGGCCTACTTGATCCAGTGAGGAAGCAAAAGCAATAAGCCCATATCTTGATACCCTCCCATAAGTCGGTTTCATTCCTACAACACCACAACATGCTGCAGGTTGTCTGATAGAACCTCCAGTGTCTGTTCCTAACGCTGCAATACATTCATCTGCTCCAACCGCTGCAGCAGATCCACCACTTGAACCTCCTGGAATTCGACTTAGATCCCATGGATTTCGAGTAATCTGAAATCCTGAATTTTCTGTTGATGAACCCATTGCAAATTCATCCATATTGAGTTTCCCAACAAAGACAGCCCCTTCGTTCCTTAGCTTTTTGATGACAGTTGCATCATAAAAAGGGATATAGCCTGAAAGAATCTTTGAGGCACAGGTGGTTTCAATCCCTTTTGTGCAAAGGATATCTTTGATTCCTATTGGAATCCCTGCAAGATCACCTATTGGCTTTCCATCAGAAATCCTTTTATCTATCTCTTGGGACTGTTGAAACGCCTCTTCTTCAGTTAAAAGAAGATAGGCACCTATCTTTTGGTCTACTTCTCTGATCCTCTTGAAAATTGCCTCTGTTAATTGCTTTGAGGTTACTTCCCTTCTTATCAATAAATCATGCAACTGGTGAATAGTAAGACTGTAAAGCTGCATTTTATTCAATTATCCTCGGAACCCTAAAATGTCCATCTTCCTCTTCTGGAGCAATATCAAGAATTTCATCCTTTGGGAAAGAAGGTCGTACTTCATCCTCTCTAAATACATTGAATAAAGCTATGGCATGGGAGGTGGGCTCAATGCCACTTGTATCCACCTCGTTTAGCTGTTCCATATAATTGAGAATCTGTTCCAATTGATCTCCAAAGATCTTCTTTTCCTCCTGAGAAAGTTCAATCCTTGCAAGTCTTGCTACCTTCTCAATATCCATCTTCATTTTAAGCCCCTAATAAAGTATTTCCTTAATCTTTTGCATATTTTCTTCCAATTTCTCTTTGAGAATCTTATAACGAGAAGCCTTCTCAATCTCCTGTTCCACTATCTCCTTTGGTGCTTTTGAAATAAATTGTTCATTCGAAAGTTTCTTATTCACAAAATCAATATCCTTTTCAATCTTTGATATCTCTTTTTGAATCCTTCTTAATTCTGCTTCCATACGAATCCGATCCATTGGAACAAAAATCTCTATATCATAAACCCTTGAAAAAGCACTAATAGGAGGCCTTTCCATGCCCTTCTCAATTCTTAAACCTTTAACTCTTGCTAAAGAGTGGATAAACAATTCGTTTCTCTGAATCATGTTTATACTTTTCTCATCCATTACATTAAAAATTATATCAATCTCTTCAGACGGTTGGAGATTCATCTCAGCCCTGATGTTCCTTATGGCTGTAATCAAATTAATCAATTGTTCCATTTCTCTTTCAACTTCTTCATCCTCAAGGGTTCTATCTGGAGAAGGAAAATCAGCTATAGTAATTGAATTAACTTTTTTAGCAATGGGCAACTTCTGCCAAATCTCCTCAGTTACAAAAGGCATAAATGGATGAAGCATCCTTAATATAGCATCCAAAACCTCGAGAAGGGTTTTCTGAGTAATAACCTTAATTTTCTTATCCTGATCCTGGTAAAGGTAAGGTTTAACCATTTCAAGATACCAATCGCAGAATTGATGCCATATAAAATGATAAAGAATGTGGGTGGCTTCACTAAATTTATAATCATCGAGAGATTTTCGAACATTAGAAATTGTATGGTTCAATCTGCTCCTTATCCATCGATCTGGAAAACTATAATCTTCCTTTCGAACCTCTTGAGGAAGGCTATCCTGTTTAACTCCATTTAGATTCATCAATACAAACCTGGATGCATTCCATATCTTATTAACAAAATGCCTATATCCCTCTGTCCTTGCTTCAGATAACTTTAAATCACTTCCAGGCATCGTTAACGAGGCCAATGTAAACCGCAGGGCATCCGCTCCAAAACGTTCGATCCATTCAATGGGATCAACCACATTTCCCCTTGTCTTAGAATATTTCTCTCCTTTCTCATCTCTTACCAGCCCATGGATATAGACATCCCTGAAGGGCACGTCACCCATAAATTTCAGACCCATCATCATCATTCGCGCAACCCAAAAGAATAGAATATCAAACCCTGTTACAAGAACAGATGTTGGATAAAACTTTTTTAATTCTTTTGTTTCTTTTGGCCACCCCATTGTTGAGAAAGGCCAAAGTGCAGAACTAAACCATGTATCCAGTACATCCTCTTCAGGACGTAAATGTTTGGATTTACATTTTTTACATAATTTAGGTGTCTCTTTAGCTACAATTATCTCTCCACATGATTCACAATACCAGGCTGGTATCCTATGCCCCCACCAGATCTGCCTCGAGATACACCAGTCTCTGATATTTTCCATCCACTCATAATAAGTCTTCTCCCACATCGATGGGATAATCCTTGTTCTACCCTCTCTAACTGCATCAATAGCAGGCTTAGCCAACGGTTTGGTCTTAACAAACCACTGCAAAGAGAGATTTGGCTCTACAATAGTCTTACAACGATAGCAATGACCTACTTTATGTCGATAATCTTCTACCCTTAGTAGTATCTTTTCCTTCTGGAAATCTTCAACAATTCTTTTTCGACATTCAAACCTATCCAATCCACGATATGGCCCCGCATTTTCATTCATCTGCCCCTTCTCATCGATCACCTTTATTTGAGGAAGGTTGTGTCTTAATCCAATCTCAAAGTCATTAAAGTCATGAGCAGGAGTAATTTTAAGACATCCTGTTCCAAATTCAATGTCCACATAAGAATCTCCAATAACTGGAATCTCCCTATTCAAAACAGGCAAAATAACATATTCTGAAATAAATTCTTTATAACGCGGATCCTCTGGATGAACAGCTACAGCTGTATCGCCAAGCATTGTCTCTGGCCGTGTTGTGGCAACAGTTAAAAATCTACCATTCTTTTTCAGTGGATACTTGAGATAATAAAGTTTTCCTAAAATCTCTTGATGTTCTACCTCGAGGTCAGAAAGGGCTGTCTGGCATCTTGGACACCAGTTTATAATATAATGGCTTCTGTAGATCAAACCTTCTTCATAAAGACGTATAAAAACCTCTTTTACTGCATCTGATAGTCCTTCATCCATTGTGAATCTTTCCCGACTCCAATCACAGGAGGCCCCTAATTTTTTAAGCTGATTTATAATAGTCCCTCCAGATTGCTCTTTCCATTTCCAAATCCTTTCAATGAATTTTTCTCTACCCAATTGGTGACGATCAAGTCCTTCTTCCAGAAGTTGCCTTTCAACTACATTCTGTGTAGCAATCCCTGCATGGTCTGTTCCAGGCATCCAGAGGACATTATAACCCTGCATCCTTTTATATCTTACAAGTATATCTTGAAGCGTATTATTAAGTGCATGTCCTATATGTAGGACACCAGTAACATTTGGGGGTGGAATGACAATGCTGTAGGATTCCTTTTCCGACTCTTCATCTGCCCTGAAATAATTGTTTTCCAACCAATAGCGATACCATTTATCTTCCACTTTTTGAGGATCGTAAGATTTTTCCAATATATTTGAAGACATCGTTGCACCTTTCTTCCTCCCTAATCTTTATCACCCTGCTTAAGACGCTTGATCTCTTCCTTAATAGCCTTTTCTGCTAAATCCGGAACAATCTCGCTAACCATCTTTTCTATTCTCTCCATTGTAAGGTTTAAAATATTTTGTGTCATCTCAGGTAGAATTTTTGTAATAAAATCGCTTACCATATCTTGAACACCTTTTAATATAACCTCCTCGAGTTGTTTATCGACACTCCTAATCAATGGCTTTGCCTCTTCAATAATCTTTGGTGCTTCGATCTCCTCAAGTCTCTCTATTTTTATCTCTTCAGGAATAATCTCCTTTTCTTCTTTTACCTCTTCGATAATCCTTTCCGCCTTAGGTTCTTCAACAACACCTATCTCTTCCTCTTTTAATATTTCTTCAAAAAATTCTTCTGGAAGCTCTTCCTCAGGAATCTCTTCAACCACTTCTTCCTCTATAGGTGGAAGAAAGGCTTCCTCTTCTTTTTCTTCACCCTTTCGCTCTTCTGATTCTATGAAAGAAAGCGGTGGAAGCTCTTCTTCTATAGGTTCAGCCTTTACTTCTTGTTTAAGGGCTGACTCAAATTCTTGAAAACCTATAACCTCTTCTTCCTTTTCTTTTTCTTTAAATGTTGTAGGAATCTCCTCTGAACTTACAGCTTCACTCTCTATTTGCAACTCCTCCATTGATGGCTTAAGTTGTTCAACTTTCTGCAAGATTTCTTCAAGCTCAATCTTCTCAAATAGCTCATCCTCAGGTTTTGTCTCTTCTTTTGTTATTACCTCTCTTTCGAATTCCATTCTTTCCATAGGTTCTTGAAGAGAAAGCTTCTCTATCACTTCTTCTTTTGCAGAAGGAATAATATCATCTATACTCAATCTTGCCTCTCCCTCCTCAACGACATCCACCAGTTCTATAATCTCTTCCTCCTCCTCTTCGTCCAACTTTAGCTCATCTGAAACAAAAAGATCCATCTTCGGTTCTTCTCTCTTTTCTGACTCCGAAAAAGAAGCCCATTTCGTATCTTTTAATTCTGTTATTTCTTCAGTTGAAAGAGGTTGAGGTTGTTCCATAAATCGGTCAACAAGGTTCAATATCTCATCCTCCCTTAATGGCCTTGAAAGAACCCCATCTGCTCCCGCATCAATAAGATCATCTTCTGAAATATCTTCAAAAAAGTTAGAAAGCAGTAAACAAGGGATATTTTTATATTCTGGGTCGGTCTTAATGCTTCTGCAGAGATCAAATACATCCCGATCAGAAATATTTTTACTTGCAATGATGAGATCAGGTTTAAAGAGTTTGATCCTGGCGATTGTTTCTTGCCCACTCTCAGAGAAGATAATCTTATAATCAGTGGAATCAAATATCTTTTGGAACTCTTCCTGATCTCCCTTGTCTGAATCGGCTATTAATATCTCTTTTGTCATTTTTATTTCTCCTTATATGGAGGAAGGATATTTTTATAACCTTTTGATTTCTTTTATCATAAGGGGGGTTAAATGTCAAGAAATTCTGCCCTCCTCATTTATAGAATCATCCAAGGAAGTGGGAGGAATATCTTCTCATAAAGACTGAAGGCGTATCGATCAGTCATTCCTGCAATAAAATCACATACACATCTTTCCAATGAATCATAGAGTTCATCCCTCTCAATCAAAGATAAAAAATAATCTGGATGTTCAACCAAATATGAATAGAGTTCTTTCAAGATCTTTGAAGCCTTATGAAAATCGGCATGGACTTTTTCATTTTCATAAACTCGATCCCACAGAAATTCCCTCAATTCCCACATGGCTGAAAGAACATCATCTGAAATAGAAATCTGTTTTTCTCCTTTCCTTAGGGTTTCAAAGATAACATCCTTTACCATAGTATCAATCCTTTTTGAATGGCTCTTACCCAAAACTTGAATACAACTCTTTGGAAGATCTTCTTGTGAGATCACACCACCGCGAATTGCATCGTCAATATCGTGGTTGATATATGCAATGATATCAGCTATCCGAACCACTTGACCTTCAAGTGTAGAGGCCATACTTGAGGGATCTGAGCTAAGAATATCACCCTTTCCCTTACTATGTTTTTGTATACCCTCCCTTACCTCAAATGTTAAATTTAATCCTTTTCCATCCCTCTCAAGAATATCAACAACCCTCAAACTTTGATCCGCATGGTTAAAACCACCAGGAACAATCTCATTCAGTATATCCTCACCAGCGTGTCCGAAAGGGGTATGACCTAAGTCATGCCCAAGGGAAATTGCCTCAGTCAGATCTTCATTAAGATGAAGTGCCTTTGAAATTGTTCTTGCAATCTGAGAAACCTCTAAGGTATGAGTTAACCTTGTCCGATAATGGTCTCCAGTCGGAGCGAGAAAGACCTGGGTTTTGTGTTTCAACCTTCTAAAGGATTTAGAATGGATAATCCGATCACGATCATGTTGAAAAGCAGGTCTAATAGAACATTCTTCTTCAAATGAATTACGGCCTTTCGTCATTGAACTTAAAGTAGCAAAAGGTGATAGGATTTTCCTCTCCTGTTCTTCAAGCTCTTCTCTAAGCGTCTTCAATTGACAATACCCCTTGGAATTCACTATTATTTTATTTGTTAAATTATCATAAAAAAATTATATTATCAAATGAGAGATGTTATGAACCCGCAAGAGATAGAAAAAAAACTTAAAAAAGACCCAATCCTTCAGAAGCTATCAGCCTTTTCTAAAGATAAGGATATACCGATTTTTTTAGTTGGAGGATATCTCAGAGACATTCTTATTACTAACTCTGATTTATGTTCACCCAAGGATTATGATTTGGTTCTTCCAAAAGAGGCATCTGATTCCATACCATTAATAGAAAAAATCCTTAATATTCATTTCTTTAAAATTGGAAAGGAGGAAAGGGATACACTAATCTACAGATTTATAAAAGAGGATCTATCAATTGATCTTGCTTTTATACAAGGAGCTTCAATTGAGGAAGATCTTAGGAGAAGGGACTTTACAATCAACGCCATTGCCTTTTCGCTTCGTGATAAAACACTTCATTGGATCGAAGGGGCTTTGGAGGATATCGAAAAAAGACTAATCCGTCCATCTTCAAAATTCTCCATAGACTATGATCCTTTGAGAATGCTCAGAGCCATCCGCTATCTATGCACACTCGAAGGTTTCAGCTTTGATCATGATTTAGAAAAAGAAATTAATAAAAAGAAAGAGCTTATAGAAACGGTAGCAAAAGAAAGAATTAAAATGGAGCTCGACCATATTCTTCTTTCTCCAAGGCCTGAATTGGGGATGGATGTTTTATATCGGCTTGGTCTTCTTCTTTTTATCATTCCTGAGTTAAAAGGCCTTGAAATGATCGATAATGATCCGACCATAAATGTGCTTTCTCACAGTTTGCTTACTATCAAAAAGATCACATCAGCCCATCAATGGTTTGAAGCAAATGGGAAAAAAATCGTCCTTTCGCAGGATGAAAAGCTTTCACTTTATTGGGCATCTCTATTTCATGATCTTGGAAAACAGGATACCTATTCAAAGGATGATAGTGGACGGATTCATTTCTATCACCATGAGACATACTCCTGTGAAAGGGCAGAAAGAATCATGGAAAGACTTAGATTCTCAAACCAGATGAAAGAAAAGATCCTAAGACTTATTAAAAATCATATGAGGATCCTGAATCTTCCAAGGAATGTAAAAGAAAATGCAATGAAAAGACTTGTCAATAATTTAGGTCAAGATACACCTCTCCTCCTAATTATGACTATGGCAGATAGAGAAGCAAGCCGTGCTCAAATGAATATAGAATTAGAAGATTGTGTAGAAACAAATTGTCTAAGAATAATCAATCTATTTTACCAAAAGGACATTATCCAACCTCAAAGATTGATCACTGGTCATGATGTTATGGCCTTAGGATATCCCTCTGGACCCATGATTGGAGAAATTCTTAAAAACATATATGAAAAACAGATTGAAGGAAAGATAAAGACACGCGACGAAGCTCTGGATTATCTTAAAAAGAGGTTTAGGCCCAAAGATTAAACCTTGACCAAAAGATTTTCTTACGTTAAATTTAGCAATGCATAAAAAATTTAATTTCTAAATTTTCTGATGTCAGCTAAGCCAAAATTGAGAATAAAACTCCCTCATCAGCAAGAAGCTCAAGAGATATGTACTATTGAAGATGCACAATATCGATTCAATTGGGGCCACGAACCCTTCTTGATTATTGTAGAAGGTAAGTCTATATCTTCCTTTGATGAACTTATTGAATTAACAAAGCAAGAACATTTCGAAGGAAGAGATTTCCTAAATGTTGAGATACAACCATTACTTGCAGGAGGATAAATTTTGCAAAAATGGATTTTGGAGGCCGAATCATGGAAAAAATCGTTCTTAAAGTGAATGGAATAAATTATGAAGTCTCTGTGAGCTCAACTCAGACATTGGCAGATGTTCTAAGAGAAGAGCTTGGGCTTACAGGAACTAAGATCATGTGCAACGAAGGTGAATGT
>Ga0123519_10000278_pt1 | contig 88551 bp, 85 predicted proteins | sample YelNatPaOPRAMG02_FD_87396 | JGI IMG/M metagenome (GOLD analysis project Ga0123519, IMG submission 87396) | Hot spring microbial communities from Yellowstone National Park - Yellowstone National Park OP-RAMG-02 (version 2) | ecosystem: Environmental > Aquatic > Thermal springs > Hot (42-90C) ...
ATAAGAGACGGGTTCACTACAACACCCCTTAGTTTAGCCAGCTCAACACCAGCCTTGAATAAAGCTCTCTCAACCACTGTCAGCCTCCTCCAGTTTCCATTCCTATAGGCTTTCAGCCTTATCCTAGCCAAGTCTTGATATGAAAACTTCATTTGGCTTATTGTTGTTCTATTAGTATGCAATTCTGTTTTACATAGATTTCAATGCAGGTTTTTAAGTTTTTGTATCCTGCGGGTTTAAAACACAATTAATCTATTCGCCTGCATCCGCTCTTAATCCATATAAGACGATGTTTAACCGGATATTCTTCGTTTTCAATTAAACATGAGGGAAAAAGAATACGAGAGCTTCTTTGAGCTTCTGGCTGAGCCTAGGCCACTCGGTTTCAGCATTGTTTTTAATGCGTTTAATCAGGATTTTTAACAGTAGTAAAACTTATATTTTGAATGTAACACCTGTCAAGCAATGAATAAGGATCAGGGTATCGGAGTGTTGCTCTTAATAGCATCCATAGTAGGAGTCTTACTGTACTTCTGGCTTCTGTTCCTCTCAGCATGGGCATACATCATTCTTCAGCTCACTGTTTTCATTGCAGTAGGTTTCGTTCTGTTCATACTGGCATGGATAGGGTACACGCTCGCCACGACACCGCCACCTAAGCCAATAGAGGAGATCGAAAAAGAACTCGGGAAGGAAGCAGAAGAGGTTAAGGAGGAGCCTCCACCACCCCCATCAAGCTAGAGGAACTTTCAACAGCTCTTCTTCCAACAGATGAAGTTAAAAGGGGGCATCATATTCTCTTTTCATTATTCGGCTTCTAGAGATTTTGCAAAGAAAAGCAACCATAACTTTTTATTCGGTGTGAAACTATGAATATGTCATCATTTTTTAAAAAAAAGATTCATCTCCGATAAATACAACCTGACAATCTTCAACTCATGTTCAATAACTTGAAATGATATAACTAAATCAAATAAATTTTTCCTAAATGGAAGTTTTAAAGCGGAACGAATATAAAATGAGCTTTATCACCATAATTTAAGCGCCGATGATAAAATTCTTCTTCCCCAATATCGATATGAGTGAGGCTCAGCTGATAGCTCATTCACCTTACACCCAGCACCACAACCAACATCCAAAGCAAGCTTTCCTTCAGCAGAACAATTATGCTTTTAGTGAGAATAAAGATGCCTTAACCATTCAATCAATTCCTCTGCCGTCTTCGGATGTTTAACTCCTACAAAAATTCTTCTAGCAATTTTCCTCTTCAGAACGTCTTTATTTGCAATACAAACCCTCCTTAACCCGGTCAGGAACCCCCGGCTGATAAACTCTCATAGAGAGAAATTATTTTCTCGATCCGCTTTTCAATATTAAACTTTTCTTCTACAATCTTCCTACCGTTCATGCCCATATGCTTCGCCTCATCAGGATTATCAAGCAAATAATTAATCTTTTCAACTATTTCATTAATATCATCAAGATTTACGAGATATCCTGTTATATTATCAATAATATAATCCCATAATCCATTCGTTTTCACGCCTATGCAAGGTCTCCCAGTAGCCATGGTCTCTAACACATTTATACCTTGACCTATGGGACATGGATCAAACACTATGTTTGCTGCAGCTATAGCATATGGTATTTGAGAATGCAATATTTGACCAAGGAATATGATTTTTTTATTTAACAAATTACCGGCCATAGACATTAGTTCTGAACGTAACTCGCCATTACCAATTATGACGAACTTAAACCTCATTTCTTTGGGCATTTTCTTCACAATCTCGATTACTTTATCAACACGATAATGCTTGTTTAATCCTCGTATAACCATTATAATTGGATCATCATCAAGCTTGTATTTTTTTCTAAATATTTCCCCATCTACATATGGATTAAACCTATTGACGTCCACGGCATTAGGGAGTACAGAAATTTTGGATTTGTCCGCTCCTATTTCTAAAGCTCTTAAATAGAGCAACTTGCTAGGCACTATAAGTCGATCTGCGTATGAAATTACTCTACGAATTAAGAGATCATACTGAGATTTGAGTCTTAAACCATAGCTATATTCGGGGACAACGTTTAGATCATAACCATGTGCTGTTATGATTAATGGTATTTTAAACCACCTCTTAACAATAAATCCTGCAAAACCTTCTGGATATATGAAGTGAGCATGAACCAAATTAATATTATTCTTTCCAATTACTCTTGAAACATTCGATGCATATAGGTTTTCCCAATACAGTGCCGCAGGCTTTCTTAGCAGAGAAACTGGCGGATAGTACGTAATGTTCCTCATTAGTGCGTTTAGGGCTTGAGAGTCTATCTTTTTCTCTATCCCGTGAAAATGTATGCCATAGGATAGCGAATCCTTCTCTATCTTAGATCTAACCACATATACGTTTACTCCCCTATTGGCTAATCGATGAGCTTCGTCGAAGATGAAGGAGTAGGCAATGTCTCTAGGAGCCTTGCCGACAGAGCTCGATATTACCGCAACTGATATCGCTTTCTTCATAACGGCATTCACTAATTGGTCGTTCGCTTACTTTTACAGCAAGATTTGTTGTCTTTTAGGATAAAGATAAATAAGATGGCTAAGGAGCAAGACAACGTTTCAGAAGCCTAGGACTATGCTTTTCCCACTTGAGCATATTTTTAGAATACGGATACTACTTGAGGGATTATGTTAGAGACTATATGTAGACCTGTACATGGTCCGGCTGTAATTACTAGATCCTTACTCAATCACACCCTAGCCTTCTTTAATTGTTGAAACTAAATTTTTTGTTAAGCATCTCCACAATCTATCAACGCAACTAGAGGTTACAGAATATTTACGTCAATCTGATATTAATATGCTGAGAAGATTCTTAGCAATGTTTTCATACGCGAATTTTTCAGCTAGTTTTATACCATTCATAGATAACCTGTTTTTGAGCATTTTAGATTTTAGCACTGTTGCTATTTTCTCTGCTACATCATCTGGATGAGGCTGGCAGAACACTAAGTGTTCGCCGTTTTTTAATCCCATGTATTCAAAAACTTGGTGTTTAGTTACTATTATAGGTGTTCCCAAGGTCCAAGCCTCAATAATTTTTATGGGAACATTACATTCCATTGAGGAAATTCTTTTACTTGGAACTACTAACACATCGAGTGAGGCTAAGTACTCCAACGCCTTCTTATGATCCATGAAACCTGTGATGCTACAGTCTAATTTATAATGTCTGCACAGTCTTTCAACTCTCTTTCTCTCAGGACCACCCCCTATAATCAGTAACCTTACTGATTTATCCAATTTATAATTCTTGAGTTTCGCTACAGCCTCAACAAGAATATCTACGCCTTGCCACCATGCCAAGTTTCCAATGAAACCGACAACATATTCTTTCCTATTGCTATCTTTTAAAAGTAATTTGCTGTGCATCACCTCTGCTATAATTTTTCTATCAATACCGGGAGGTACAACAGTAATCCTACCTCTGGGGAAGATTCTTCTTCTCAAGACGAGGTTTTTAAGCATCAGCTGGCTAGATACTGCTATAACTCCAGCATTTTGTAACACTATTCTATCAGATGACTCAATAAACATTTTTGTGGATTTTCTAAAAGGTGTTCTTGATGGAAACTCGTCCTCTAGTATAGCGCCAAGCTTCACAACAAGCCTCTTTCTCAAAGATGAGAAGAGAGCAGATCCTAATGCATTCCAAGAGCCTCTAATATATACAATAGTATTGCTACACCCGTATAATAATCTAACAAGGATAATTATAAAGAAACCTATAAAGCATCCAAGCACATATCCCAACAACGGTGGATAACCTATAATGGGCATAGGCAATACTACGGTGTTAGCTGGCTTAGATTTCAATTGTGTTCTCAGCTTATGAAGCCTTAGTAGCGGTAATACTGGTATTTGAGAAAATACTAGGCAATTGCCTTTGTATCTCCTCCATAACTCTCTACATAGTGCAAAAATGAGTTGACGCTCGTTCACAGCATCACCGCTGTGGCCCAAAAACGAAGGAGTATAGACTACCATTCTCATGTTACCACATCATCTCCTCTTCAAGTTATATCAAGCTTAGCCTTTGGCAATATTTCTCTAGTATGTTTCCATAAAAACATTAATCAACTCTTTTTAAACATGTGAAGAATGTTTATAAACACCTTCAGCGGAACCAATTTTGAAATTAGGACATCTAGCAGTGTAATTAAGTGAACCAAGTCCTTCAAGCACTCCAAGATCAGGCCATCGAGGGTTATTCTATGCTTATGTTCCTCACATGAAGCCAGAATTGCCTCAGTGTAAGACACTGAAATATAGCCATGTAAATGTACAACAATCTTCTTACTTATCTTTGACAATAGATATTATGGGGAAATGTGAACCTCGGCATATGACACTTTAGAAAAGTGGTACCTCCAACCTCTTCAACAACAGGCTTATCATCTTTCAAGTCTGTCGACAACCATAGCACTACTCTGAGGGCTTTTAAGTGGCGTGCAAGCTGGTAAACATACTCTTCAACAGCTCCTCCTTTAACTGGTGGTAGTGACAAAGCCCCGAGGAAGTTATGGCGGCTCAAGTTATAAACCGTTGTATCTAGTAATTAGCTCTCTACAGAGGGATCTCATAACCTCCAGCTCCCTCTCTAGCCCTCCATGTCTTTCAGTCCTTGATAAACTCTCTTCTCTAGCTATGTGGAGTACAGGGTTATCTGGAACATATATTGCGTCAAGCCCTTTTAACACGAACTGAAGCCCGAAGTACTGCTCGTTTCCAGGTGCTCTTTTAAGCAACGGATGTTCGGGGAACCACATATCGCTCGCGTAGCTTGCTTTAAAACTCATGTTAACTCCTCTGAATAATAGTGAATAGCATGTTTTATTAGGTATGCCAAGTCCATGAACAATATGCAGAGACTTCGTTAAATACACACCCAGCTTGTACTTATTTAATAGTGGGTGGGGCCATTTAAACACTGGAACTATGAAGTGCCTATACAATCTCACATGGATAAGGTCATCAGGTGTTCTTAAGAGTCGTAGACTATTCGCGTCTACGTAAATATCCCTACTACCTATCCCAGCTATCCTAGGGTAGGCTTCATGCAGTTTTACATATTTCTTCACCCATCCCTTAGGCGGCATAGCATCGGCATCCGTGAATATCAGTATATCGCCAGAAGCCTCACTCTTACCCATGTTTAGAGCATGAGTAAAGTAGCCGTGGCTCTGGCTCAGTATAATTTGTCTTAACCCGTACCTATCGCATAACCCTTCAACAAATTTATTATCTCCCTTAATCACGAGCACCACCTCATAAGGCTTAATGACTTGCTGAGAGAGAGCCCGCAACAAATATCTTAAATGGGCTTCTGCGAGAGTTGGCACAATAACGGATACCTTAAGCACCTCTAATCCTCTTGTGAATGATATAATCTTCTAACGTAAATGTCGACTATTTGATTCCAGCTAGGAACTTCTGATCTGGGCTGTTTTCTGACTTCATATAGAAAGGCAGCTATTTCTTGTGCTAATGCTACATCGCTTTTATGAAGTTGCATCACCAGAGTTCTGCATCTTCCTGAAAAGTTTGCACCCCAAGGTTCGGCGACTACAACAGGCACACCAATAGCATTCGCCTCGTTAACTGTCAGCCCATAGGCTTCTTTCTCCGACAGTAGCCCAAATAGGGCAGCTCTGGACAGGTAAGTAATATATTCCTTGTATGGCTGTGGGGGCTTCAACTCATATTTTATTTTTAGCCCGTTTAAATGCTTCATTAACTTACAAGTATAGGAACCACTTCCAAATATCTTCAACTCTAGGTCCAACCTCATGTCATTAAGTATTTTCACGATGTTTGCAAGCCTGTGGACATTCTTGTATTTTTCAATCCTGCCGCTATACATTACGTAGTTCGATGGGCCCCAATTAATCTCTGAAAGCCATTCCTCAACGCCGTGCTCTATAGTTATGGGTTTAACACCGAAGTCCTGAGTCACAAGTCTTGACTCCATAGTAGAAACCGTATGAACGACACTAACAGATCGCAAAGAACTCTTAACATGACCTCTCCATGCCCGCCATAGGATTCGCCTAAATAAGGTATGACCAGTGCCATGATAATGCGGTGTTAGAACCTTATGTGCCTCATAACGTTTCAATACATTTAAAGAGTATATTGTCAGCACGCTATGTACACTGTGAAAGTGAATCACATCGCATTCCTTTACAGCGTCTAAAAGCCAACTTTTCAGCTTACCCCGCATCTTCGGAATGTGATATGCATCTCTGAGGACCCATACAGGCCACCTTAACACGCGAACACCATTAATCCACTCTTCTTTAGGATCGCTGATTTTTGATTCGCCACAAAGAACCATGACATTATCTCCTCTCCTAACAAGCCTTTCAGCCACAGATTTAACAACATACTCAACTCCACCTATATGCGGACAATATCTTGGGCATATGTGTATTATATTCATCATTTAGTCTTAGAAACTAGAACTTTGTAGGATGCTTATTCGTTATGTTAGCCTTTACCGCTTTGCTAACTCCTCTCATCCATGCCTTTCCCTCATCGCCGGCTAATGCCAGTAGTGGCGCTGTTGCGGGAAGCAACTTGTAGAAGGCTCTTATCCAGGGCGGTGGTCTACTATATGTTAGTGCTTGGTAGATTCCGAGGGTTGTTCTGCTTTTGTAGGCTTCCTCCTCTTCAGCGTTAGTTGTTCTTTCAGTTGTTGTATATGCCTCTGTGCAAAAGTGTGCATGATACCCCAGTTCAAGTGCCTTGAAAAGAATGTAGGAGTCTTCAGCTATGCAGGGCGGTATTGGCAACACTCGTTCGAAAACATTACGCTTCATTAACATGAGCTCCCCACTTGCAAATATGTGAAATCTTCTCCTTATTGGATCCGCTATTCTGTAAAACTTCGTTTGAGGACCTTTGGAAACGTTCACTTTACAGTAGACAAGGTCTACTTTTGTGTTCAAGTGGCTTAAAGCGTGTTCAAAGTTGTGTATTTTTGTATCCACATCGTTTAGCACGATTACACGTGATTCTTTAGGTATAAAACAGCTCCCGAAGTTAATAGCATCCCACTTACCCTTAGCCTCCCTATAAACGATAGTTGGATGATTAATCCTTTCACCACAAACAATGAGAAAAGGTACCCCTAACTCCTCTAAATCCGCTATCTTCCCCTCTACATGGCGTCGGTCTCTTGCCAGAACCATGAAAAAGGGCTTAGCACCAAGATCTTCGGTTTTCAAAACGGTCATGAATTACGCTCCACTTCCTTAAGGCTTATTGTTTTCAACGAGGTACACTTTGTATGCTCCGTCTCTAAGCTTCTCCACCCGTAGCATCTGGCTGTCTCCCGTCAGGTTTTGTGTCGTGACCGCGTAGAGTTTTTCAGCCTGTGCTTTTTCAAGTAGTATCTGCAGTGTTCCGCTTGTTACGCTGCTGACCTGCATGAGTCTGCTGGGCGTGGGGTTTCTTACTCCGATATGCACCCAGCTTGCTACGCTTGAGCTAACAACTATCGTTCCGTTCAGGTTTCTGCTGCCCAGCCATTCCGCAAGCTGCTTCAAATCATTCAATTCTTCACTGCCTGAGGGTGTGGCTGCGAAGCCACTTGTGAACTCTCTGAGTGCTCCGGCAAATCTTGAGAGCAACCCTATATTATAAGTGAAGGCGAGGCCAGGTATCATTATCAGGAGGAGGTAAGCGACATGAAGCCTTTTGTCTCTGCTCATCCTGTAGACGCCTGCGGCGGCGAGCGTTGAGACTATGGGTGCTGCCCCTATTAGAAACCTGTACCATGTTGCCGCCGAAGTATATGGTGCGAGCATCGGTGAGATGCCTGCAAGCATTAGCGTTACTAAGCCTGTCTTAGTGTATGTTGTTCTCCCGTTGGGTTGGAGCAGTGCTGCTATTGCGAAGGGCAGTGTTAAGCCGTATCCGGCTAGCAGGTAGCTTAGAACCATGGGCGACGCATCCTCGGAGTATGAAACCAAGCCTGCTGGGACAACGCCGAAAATCGCGCTTGAAGTATAGGGGCGTTTCCAATACCATGCCTCGAGTACGACTGAAGCTGTCAGCCCGATTAGGCCTGCTACTAAGCCCCTGTAATCCCTATCCCTTATGGACCTCAATGTGAGAACTAAGGAAACTGCTGCTGAGAATAGCGCAGTAACCTCATGGCTTAGAGCTGAGCAGACTGTCAGCAAGGCTATGCTTAACGCTTTCCTAGTATCCAGTTTCCTCCAAGAATCCATGACAGTGAGTGTAAGCATCATGAATACTGAGCCTAAGAGCTGGCGCTGATATTCCTCGGATATTCTTAGGTTGAGCACATAGAAAGTTGTGATCATTGAAGTGAAGAATGAACCGAGCCTGTCGAGCCTGAGCGTCTTCCTTGCTAGAAGGGCTGAGGAGAGTGAGAGCATTCCGTAGGCTACTGGCGGGTATATCTTAAGAGTATTCCATGCTCCCATGATAGCTGAGACGGGCAGTAGGATAATGTTGAGTAGGGGTGGACAGTTCCTCATTACCCCCATCCAGTAGTAGGACATGAAGGGGTTGAGGCTTGAGGAGAAATCCATAAGGTGGGCAACATACTCAACGGTGTCCCAGCCTATGAGCCAAGGCCACCATAAGATTTCCGGGATAAGCCTGTGAATGAAGCCGATTAGGAAGGCTACAGCTAGGTATAGACTGGGGCTACTCCATAAGTCGTCCCATGTTTTTGAAAGCCTGATTTGCTGCTTCTTGAAGAGTTCGGCTAGTGTTTCAGCCTGTTGGAAAACCACTGGTCTGCCTAAGACTGTGTGAAGGAGCAGGGCTATGGAGGTAATTGTTGAGCCTGAGACAAGGCAGGCTGCTGCACAGAAGAAGCCTTCACGAGTATAGTATGAGCCGAACAGTGGGCCAACGTACTCCGGGAGACTGGCGGATGCGTTTAGACATAGAGAAGCGAGCCTTCCGAAAAAGATGAGTGTGAAGCCGGCTAGGCTTAGCAGTATTGTTGAAGCGTAGCTGGAATTCTTCCAGAAAACCTTCAGGTCGAGGTAGGCTGCGAAGCACGCTAAGAGGGTTGCGAGCCAAGCCATGTAGTCGCAGACAACCCACCACTGGAAGCCCCCATACACTAATCCCCACTGGAAGCCGCTTTTCAAAGCCAAGTTCACCATGGAGACTGAGACAGCCAGTGCCGTTAATGCGAAGACAAACCTAACTCTTATTAGAAATGCCCAGAAATAGCTTAGGGAGGTCAATGACGCACCTTCCTGAGCATTCCGACTATTCTTTTCTCCATCCTCTTCAGTATTAAGGTTATTGTCGAGAGCATCAGCCCCTGTCCCCCCAGTATTATCAGTGCCGTGCCCAGCAGGGCCCAGCCCGAGTGCCATATTCCTAGAAACATAAACCTGTAGAGAACCCAAAAGTATATCATTCCCCCGGGTATTAGTGCTAGCGTAGTGATCACTGCGAATAGGAAAGCAGGGTTGTATATTCTTGCTAGGCTGATTATTGCTGAGAGTATTCTCGCCCCATGTTTTATGGAGGAGAGTTTCTTCTTCCCTATTCTATTCCTGTAGTTCACGGGCACCTCTGTTATATCGCCGCTTGCCGCTATCTGCATCGCTATCTCAGCCTCTATGTCGAAGCTTGTTGACTCTATCTGTAGGCTTTTCGCCTTCTCCGTTTCGAGCAGGTACATTCCAGAGCATATGTCACTCAGCTTCATGCCTGTTAGAAGGTTGAATGTTTTTGTTATCATCCAGTTTCCGAGCCTGTTTAAAAAAGGTATGTTCTTCCTGTTTATTCTAACACCTATTATCTCGTCATAGTTGTCCGCGTGCTCCAAGAACTTCCATATGTCTTTAGGGTCGTAAGTATGGTCTGCATCCATAATTAGTACGTACGGTGTTTCAGCATGCTCTACTCCTGTCTTAACCGCCCCAGCCTTCCCCTTCCCATGCTGGTACACCACTCTAACACTCTTCTCGCTCGCTATCTTCACCGTGTTATCCTTCGAGTAGCCGTCCACCACAAGGATGTTCATATAGCCCTCGTCTCTCAGCTCATCTATGATGATACCTATGGCCTCTTCCTCGTTTAAAGCTGGAAGTATTATGGTGACCTTCTGTTTATCCACCTGTATCTAACTCCCTCCTTGAGCTTCAGGTTAGCGGAGTCGATACTGATATTATGAGACCCTTGTATCCTAGGCTTCTTAGTGTAAGCTGCTTGGCCCCGAGCCAGAGCAGGTACTCAGGATTTTTAAGCCATTGTTTAAAGCTGGGGGCCCATTGTAAGACCCCGTTCCTGCCGTATAGTTCCAGCAGGCAGGAGGCTTGCTCTCCAGCCAGATGGAGGATTCTGGCTACGGGGGTTTGAACAAGTTTTGAAATAATTGTTCTAACCTTTTCAACTAGGGAGGGGTTTATTATTCTGCCCCTCAGCCGAGCAAGCCCCATGACCCCTCTGTAGAGAGCCTTTTCGAAAAAGCTTAGTCTACGCCAGTTTCCATTGCGGTAAGCCTTCTCCAAGACTGCTCTAAGCCTCTCATAGGTTAGATTGTAATCCGGGGGCTTTGTCGATAATGTATTGCTAAAGGGTTCTTGTCCAGAGGGATACACGCCTGTATTTTACGACAATAAGAAGAAAGATATAAGCTTTTTCCTGTAAAAGAGTTGTTTTCAGAAGATTACCTAAAAATAAAAACTTTTAATATAAATAAGCTTAAAGGAATTAAAAATCCTTTTTGGGTTTTTGCAAGGTTTTAGGATATTTTGAAGAATAAGGCATATGGAGCTGACGATAACAGAAGCAGCGTCCAAACCCTCGTCGCGAGCAAAACTGACACACTTATAAAACATTAGGCTCTAAGAGTTTTCAAGCCCTAACTTAAGCTTCCACGAAAAGTATGTATTAAACAACATAACCATAAGGTCCCACTTCTGTTTCTTTCTGTAATAATATTCATCTAACTAAGAGTAAAATGATTCTGTTAATCCTCTTAGAATCCTTCTTTTGCTCGGTAGGAAAAAGCTTTTATTTCTAGACTGCAATTCTTGGTTGGGGATATTAGGTATGGAGTCTAAAGATGACGAAATGCTAGAGGAACTAAAGAAGATTAGACAACTATTGGAGCCTAAACCAGCTCCACCCTCACCCCCTCCGCCAAAAGGATTATTAAATGAATTTAGAGATTTCATTTCGAAATACAAGGTCATGGGGATGACTGTCGCCTTCATCCTCGGCCTATACCTCGGAGCATTGGTGCAAGCACTCGTTAACGATTTAATCATGCCGATAATTCAATTCGCCACACCCAGTATCCAGTGGGAGGTTATTGAGTTGGGCCCCTTCCGCGTAGGTCACTTCATAGGAGCACTAATAACATTCCTTATCGTAGCCTTCGTAATCTTCCTTCTGGTAAAAATCACTAAGAAATGGGGCATAGAGTAACCATTAGATTCCACTAGTCCCCCTCCTTTCTTCTACTTTAATCTAGATAGATCTAATGATTCTAGAAGCCGATTTTCAACTCAGTTTTCTTCGCAAAGTAATATGGAAGTATCTGTATGGATGGCGTTTCATGAGAATCATCATAGTTCTCAACAGCGATTGCGAGCAAGTTTTCTTTCTTTAAAAAGGGCTCAGGCATGTAGAAGTCTCTCTGAGGACCAGTCTTCATGTATCTTCCTATCAGCTCGCCGTTCAGGTATATCTTGCATTTTGTCCCCATCGAGTTCAGCCTCAGCATTAACGGAGATATGGTGTCTTCCCTAGGCTTGTATGCAAATCCTCTCCTCAGCCATGCGATTCTGCCTTTATCAAACTCGTCTCCCAAACCGATTGGGTTCCAAGCAGAATCGTTGAACCCTGGCTTAAACCATCCCTCTTTCTCCCCTAGAAGCCCTTGAGAGACCTTCCAACCATTGTCAAGAACAGCATCGTAGAGCCTTATGCACGGGTCACTCCAAACCGGTGTACTAGGCATGTTCTCCAAGAGGAAAATGAGCTCGTTCTCCTCGCCCTGTTTCACTAGGTGCGTCACATCTATTCCTGCCCCACCCTCGTCTACGGGAACTGTTCCAGCATGCTTCCCGTTTACGAAGAGCATTACTCTACCCCAGCCCGAGAGGCTGGAGGGCAGTACTACGCATGGTTTCCTGTTTGTCTCTGGAAGAGTGGTGACGTATTTGAAGAAGAAGATGCCTCTTTGCCCTGCAAGCTCTTCAAGACTCTTAAGCTCCCGCCATCCTTCTGAGAAGCATTCTTGCGGAAAAACTTCCATGGGCCTGTTTACAAGCTTAGCGTAGTCTAGGGCTGCGGGGACACCTGGTTTAAGAAACAGGTCATCCTTCAAAACTTTAAAGTGCGGATTCTTCAGTGGAAGAGTCTCCTCCCTGCCGATGAACACAGGCTCATTCAGACCGTTGGCTATTGGAAGTATTCCATCATTCCTATGGCCAGTGGACTCTACAAGAAGAGTTAGTTCATTCTCCCCGTTTATCAGCAGTTTTTCATCGACTTCAAACCTGCCGACATGCTTAGCGTAACCAACGAATTCCCTGTTCAGGAAGACAGAAACATAGTCGTTAACCCGGGGTATGAATAATACTGTCTTACTGTTTTCACCCTGCTTTTCCAGATAGAAACTGTTAGCATACCACATGTGCCCGTTTTCAATCATGCCGAGCGACTCGGGTGGAACAAGCTTATCTAACCTGACCCATTCCCCCGTCTTGATCTGCTTCAAGTCTTCAACCATGCATCTCCAATCGTTTTCAAGATCAATAATTTTCTCCTCGAATTCTACATCCGGAAGCATGAATGACAAAACCCAATTCTCGTCGTCGAACATACTTTCCATTCTCACCCCATTAACCTCAACTATCTTAGGCCTCCAGGGAACAATCATCCTGACGAGCCTCTCATCCCCCTTCTTGAAATCTATACTGATTCTTAGAGAACCGTTTTCAGAAGAATGGTTTCTTAAAAGGCTGAAGCCAGATATTACTGCAATCCTCTTACCCAGGTGCTCCGTGAACCATGTTCTTGCTGCACGCTGCCTGCTTAAAGCAACCAGCATAAGGCTTGAGGAAGCGTCTTTAAAAAGCTTGAAGAAATCATCCTCGTGAATCCTGAAGCTCACGGTCTCTTTCTTTCCGGTGAAGGGATGTATGAGAGTAGCCTCATGCCGGCTATCCGGGTCTCCGTACAGCATTAGAATGGTTCTCCCATTAAGGTCATAGGAGTAGAAAACCTGGCATGTTGCAAACTCTAGAACCCAGCCATTAGCAAGCTTGAGGTTGAACGGGAGGATTAAGGCTCTTCTCCCGCCTATCCTAACTTTTTTCTCGCCGAGACCCTTCAACACTATTGTTGAGTCAACCTGCTCAAGGCTCCTGTTAGCAACCAGTATGAAACTACCCTTCTCGCCTGTTCTCGAGGTAACGTGAATATCCGGGTGACTGCAGGCTACAAGCCCATTATCAACATGAGAGGAGGCGAAAAAATCGTTGAACGATTCTAACAATCCTCCTACGAGCCTTATTGCCCAATACCTGTCTCCAAGCTCACCCCATTCTCTTATTGCAGCCTGGTAGTCGTAGGTTGAGGCAATATTCTTCCCAGTCCAGTAGCTGAAGTTTGTCCCGCCGTGAAACATGTAGAAGTTTATCAGGTTAAACTCTTTGAAGACCATGGTTTTAAGAAGCATATCTGTCCACTCAGCAGGAATATCACCCCTGTCTGTTGGAAGCCTCCCCCCGAAGGAGGTGAACCAGCCGCCTTCGAACTCCATCACCATTCTGGGCTTGTCAGGCTGTTCTTCTGCAAGGCTGTCAGCTTGGCTTAACGGTCCCTGGACATCCCAAGGATCAGGGTAGATGTCGATCGAGTCTATTACTTGAGTGCCTCTCAGGAATCTGTCTACGTTATGAGCTATTGGAACATCTACTCCTCTTTCCCTTGTGGCCTCGTAAAGCTTGAGGAGGTAGGGCACGTTACCCCAGAAATACTCGTTTTCAATCTGAAACAGGATTACGCTGCCGCCTCTCGTTGCAAGGTGTCTCCTTATTATTGGAATTATATGGTCGTAGTAGCTTAAAGCATACTTCATGAAACCCTTGTCAAGCGACCTTGGGATAATGTTTCTCCCTACCAGCCAGTTGGGGAGGCCTCCGAAATCCCATTCAGAGCATATGTAGGGTCCGGGTCTAGCTATAACGTATAAACCGTGCTTCTCACATAGTCTCAGAAACTCATCGATGTCACGCCAATCCGAGAAGTCGAAGCAGCCCTCCTTCTGTTCATGCCAGTTCCAAGCGAAATATATGCTTACAGAGTTTAGAAACGCCCTCTTAATCTTGAGAAGCCTGTCCTCCCACAGTGCCTTGGGGACTCTGAAATAATGTATCTCGCCGCTGTAGATGAATACTGGTTTACCGTTAACCCTCAGCGACTTCTCGTCGAAATCTACAATACTCATTTCAACGCCTCCAAGCTGAAACAGAAAGCTACCATGGTTCAACACTCAACCCTGTAATCCTCTTAAAATACTTCAGGTTCCTCGTCACCAAGGTGTATTCATCCACCAATAAGATTCCAGCTATAATGACGCCCAAGTAAACTCGCTTCATATTTACGCCATAGCGCCGAGACCCTTCTGAATATTTTCTTTTCCTCCTCCTCACTCATGGTCCACGAGCTGAAGAAGCTTGCCAAGTGTTTCCGAGGTGTCTTGGAGCATATTCTAAGTATGACATCTGTGAAAGATTCTCCGTCCCTCTTTAGGGAAACAAGCTTTTCATAGGCTTCGTCAGAAAGTCTCACGGTCTTGTATCTCAACCCATGTCACCATCTGCAAATAGAAAACATACAGATTTAAACTTGATACCCAAGTTCCACCAGCTTGTCTCAATATCTTTAAACACATTCTCTTACAGTTACGGAGGCACTAGAACAACCTTTATCGCTCCATCCAGGCCCTTCTCGCTGTATTCAAAAGCCTTCTTGAACTCGGAGAGTGGAAACTTGTGTGTAACAATTCTGTCAACCTTAACCTTGCCCGTACTTATGTAATCGATTGCTAACGGGTAGCAATATGGTCCTAAGTGCGACCCGTAAACGTCAAGCTCCTTCCTGTCGCCGATTATCGACCAGTCTGCTGTAGCAGGCTCTTTGAAAACTCCGAACACAACCATTCTCCCCAGCTTCCTAAGCATTTCAAGCCCCTGCGTTACTGCTGAAGAATGCCCAGTGGCCTCGATGTAAACGTCGCACCCGTATCCGCCGGTGACCTGCTTAACCGTCTTCACAGCATCCTCCTTCGCAACGTTAACCACCATGTCTGCACCCAGTTTCTCAGCCAGGTTAAGCCTCTCTTCTCTAAGGTCGAGCGCTACAAGTTTCCCGGGTGACCTCATTTTGGCTACTTGGAGCATGCATAATCCTAATGGACCCATCCCCGCTATTACAGCAACGTCCCCCAGCTCTATTCTTGCTCTTTGAACAGCATGAATCGCGCAGCTCAACGGCTCTATCATTACTGCAAACTCGTCCGGAACCTCTTTAGGAACCATGTGCACTATTGACCCGGCGGGGTACTTCATGTATTCGGCGAAGCCACCGTCATCGTAGCCTCCTTGGAAACCGAAAACATAGTTGCGTTCACACATCCAGTATTTCCCACTCTTGCAGAAACGGCAATTATGGCACGGGAAGATTTGTTCAGCTATAGCCTTGTCCCCAATCTTGATCCCTGTCTCCTCTGCCTCTGGGCTAAGCTCTACAACTGTTCCTATGAATTCGTGCCCAGGTATAACAGGAGGCTTAACATACGGGTTTTCTCCTCCCCATAGAGATGGAGCACCATGGTAACACTTAACGTCGCTGGCACATACTCCGCACGCACCCACCTCTACAAGAATGTCGCCGGGCCCAATTTTAGGAGTATCCACGTGCTCCAGCCTGTAGTCGCCAGGACCATGGCAGACAACCGCTTGCATCTTATTCTTTAGAGCCATGAAAATATTCATAATTCGACTCCATATATTGTTTTCCCCACATGTTTAGTTGAAGCTTTTAGAGATTGTTTAAAATCTCTGTGAAATCCTCTTTGCTAAGCCTCCACCCCATTGCACCGACGTTCTCCTCAACATGCTCCACCCTAGAGGCTTTCGGAATAGGGACAACAGGTTCAATGCACATGAGCCAGTTTAACGCCACTTGAATAGGGGTCTTACCGTATTTCTCACCTATCTTCTTCAGCAGCCTGTTCCCGGATAGGGTGCCTTTCTCTATAGGGGTGTAAGCCATGTACATCATGCCCTCCTTCTGAGCATAAGGAATCACACTGGTGTAGTCCCTCCTGTAGGTTGGGCTGAACCTGTTCTGTATGGCAGCTATATCCGTGTTTTTCAGGCAGGCCCTAGCCTCCTCAATCCCCTTAACGTCGAAATTGCTTAAGCCAATGTGTTTCACCAAGCCTGTTTTAACAAGCTCCTCCATCGCCCTCATGGTTTCGCATATCGGTATGCTGGTAGGCCAGTGAAGCAGGTAGAGGTCTATATGTGTCCCAAGCCTTTCAGAGCTTCTCTTAGCAGCCTTCAAAACATCGTCGTAACGCGCGTTAGTCGTCCACACCTTAGTAACTATGAAAAGCTCATCCCTGTCGAAGACTTTTATCGCTCTTCCAACAAGCTCCTCTGAACGCCCGTTAGCATAAATCTCAGCAGTATCTATCATTTTCGCACCTAGTTCAATCCCTCTTCTTAGAGCAGAGATTGAAGAATCATCCATGGATCTGTCTTCCCCCATCTTCCAAGTTCCAAGGCCTAGGCTGGGCACGCTCCGCCCAATCTTTTTAAAGAACTTGGTGTCCATGAAAATATGATATTGCTAACTATTTGATAAATCTTTTACTAAAAAATAAGCTCTTACCTAAACCTCTTAACAGTATCGACTGAGATACCCCCGGATAGATTCGGAATAAGCATAAATACTTCAGGCTTGCAAAGTAATGCTGGTGACGGGAGTATTGTACCAGCCTAAGAGTTTTGATCACCTGCTTGGGTTAAGGGGCTTCAGCGACCAGCTACTTAAGAACCATTTCACCCTTTACCAAGGCTACGTTAACAACACGAATAAGCTCCTTGAGACTTTGAACATTCTTCTGAAAGAGAGTAAAACAAGTGCACCCGAGTTTGCAGAGCTGAAACGTAGGCTTGGATGGGAGTGGAACGGCATGAGACTCCACGAATACTATTTTGGAAACATGACTAAGGAGAGTTCAGAGCTAGATAAGGGTTCTGAGCTGTACAGGAAGATTGTTGAAGACTTCGGCTCTTACGAGAATTGGGAGAAGGATTTCAAGGGGACAGGCATGATGCGTGGAATCGGGTGGGTCGCATTATACTACGATCCGGTGGCGGGACGCTTATTCAACACTTGGATTAACGAGCATGATGTGGGGCATCTTTCCGGAGCTACTCTCATACTGATTATGGATGTCTTTGAGCATGCTTTCATGATCGACTACGGTTTGAAACGCGCAGACTACATAGAAGCATTCTTCAAAGCTATAGACTGGAAAACAGTTGCCGGCAGGCTTGTAAAACCCTGAAGAAGAACCCCCAAGCCCAGTTTTTAGTTTTTTCTGCGGACAGTCAAAATTGAATATATTTACCTTTGAAACCTAACAAATTTTTTAAAAAAAGATGTTAACACTACATGGTCTATTGAGGCTTAGAACTTTCAACTAATACTTTCTATGCTTCTGGAAACACTCCTTACAATAGACAGGCCTGCCCTCAGTCGGCTTGAACGGAACCTCCGCTTCTTTACCGCAGTCTGAGCAGGTTATCTTGTACATTTTCCTAGGCCTGTCCCCGTATCCTGAACTCACGTTTTTCACCTCCTTCTAAACTTTGGATGCTCGTCTCCCTTTAGAGAAAACAAGCAGTCCAAGCTATAGGCATCGAGAAGCCCTTTTTAAAGATTTAATCCTAGACAACCATTAGGAGTAAAAGCCCGGTGCTCCATAACTCAGATTCTTCAAACAGTGGTTTTGAGTAAAAACTTTATAAATCTGAGGAATATTTTCAGAATGAGCTGAAATGGTAACATGGGGAAGATCTTTTAAAGCAGCATTAGTCCTCTTGCTATTCGTAATTGCCTGGGGATTTATCGGGGGCATTATAATAGGCATTGGCAGTTTTTTGGGTGCACTTGGACTTTTTCAAATTATTCCTGAACCACCTTTCATAGTAGTAAACACGGGGGCTTTAGGAGCAATCGTCGTGATATCAATAATCGGTATGTTAGTAATATTTCTCGGGACATGGGCTTCTGCCTTCAAAATAGCGACTGACCTTGCAATTGAAGAAATGAAGAAAACAATGCCAGCTACAGTTGTCCAACCCGTGGCAACTCAGGCAGCAGGCACTCCAACGCCCGCATGCCCTAAGTGCGGAACTCCCTTAACGTATGTGCAGCAGTATCAGAGATGGTATTGCCCCACTTGTAGAGAATATCAGTAGACTTTTAAAACCCAGTTTTTTTCTTCAGGTTTCTTGCGAAGCACGCTGCCTCCTCCAGCTCTTTCTCCCCCGGTTTCCCCTTGTTCACTCCACCAAAGGGCTTAACCCACAATGGATAAGTATCCCAGCCCCTACAGTTGAACTCGCCTACGATTTTGAAACCCTTCTTAAACAGTTTACCCATTAAAGGCTTGTCGAAATCATGGATCAGCCTCATCTTCCTTAACCCGCTTGTGGAGAATATGAAAGCCGGCTTACCGTTTTGATCCGGCAGCTTGTCAACAAGGTCTAACAAGCTTCTATGATGCTTCCCGAAGTATATTCCAGAGCCGAAGCCTATTAAATCGTACTTTGAAACAACAGCTTCATCCACCTCTGTTGGCGTAATTAGATCGGCATTGAGAATATCCGCCATGGCTTTGGCAATCTTCTCCGTGTTACCGTGATGTATTGAAACGCAGATTACCAGAGTCTTCATCGTCGATTTACAGGCTTGATCAGCAGAATCAGGGGAGGAATTGCTCTAAGAATTTCCTAGCTACTATAAGGCCATCCTTGTAGTCGAAGAAAGGATCCTCATGCTCTATGCTTAACGCGTAGTCATACTTGTGTTTCCTAAGAACCGTTATGAAGTCAGCCCAGTCTAGTTCTCCGAAGCCCGGTAGCCTATGCGGGCACCATCCGTCGCTTCTAACCCCGTTCTCCGCAACCTTGCCCCATAGTATTTGAGCATCCTTAACATGAGTATGGTATATCCTGTCCCCGAAGTCGTCTGCAGCCTTAACAGCATCTATCATCTGGCAGATTAGATGGCTCGGGTCAAACTCTAGGCCAAGGTTTCGTGATGGAACAGCTTCAAACATTCTTCTCCAGATGTCTGGCCTATAGGCAATGTTTCCAGGGCAGTTTTCAATAGCTATCCTGATCCCCCGGTCCTCAGCAAGATTGATTATTTGAGGCCAAACCTTCTCAATCTCCCTTATGTTATCGTCAACACTGCCCGGGTATAAGCCGATCCAGCCTGTCACAACCGGAACCTCTATCCTGTAAGCTGTTTCAACTAAGTCCTTAAAGAATTCCCTGGCTTTTTTCCTCCTAGCTTCATCCGGATCTATCGGGTTCCCGTAGAAGCCTATTCCGGAAACAACCGTCTTCGAAGACTTGAGCACATCCTTAAATGAGGCAGGGTTTGAAAGCAGATTCCTCACGTTGAAAAACCTGCTTTCAGGGTCTGTTGCTATCGAAATCGATTTGAAGCCGTTTGCCTCAGCCCATTCAAGCGTTTTCCTTAAATCTCCCAGCTGCCCGCTTGTTAAGAACCCTATGAACATTTTTCCTCGGAACCCTGTGGATTGAAAGCTTATAAGCCTTGCCATGAGGAAACGGAAAAACTTTTGTTAAGGAATTAAACGTGTTTCACGTGGGTAAGACGAAGCAGGAGATCAGGGAGGAAACATGGAGAAGGATGGAGGAGCTCCGCGTAGCTCGTTTTCCCGGTGCCTTCGGAAGAATTCCTAATTTCATCGGTGCTGAGAAGGCTGCTTCACTACTCACCAAGCTTGAGGAATGGAGGAGAGTGAGAGTGGTTAAGGTTAACCCTGATTCCCCGCAATCCCACGTCAGGAAGCTTGTATTAGCTAGCAATATGATTCTTGTAATGCCTACTCCAAGGCTTAGGAACGGTTTCCTCCTCTTAGACCCTAAAAGAATTGATGAGAAGGATTATGGTTTTGCCTCAACAATTAAGGGTGCTTTCATCCATGGCGTGAAGACTAATCCTGTTGATCTGCCTAGGATAGACCTGGTGGTTGCAGGCAGTGTCGCTGTTAATGAGCAAGGGGAGAGAATAGGCAAGGGTGGAGGATACTCTGAAATAGAGTGGGCTGTTGCAAGAGAACACGGTAAGGTTGACGAGAACACTCCCATAGTTACAACTATCCATGATGTTCAGCTGGTTAATGAGGATTTTGAAGTTGCCCCCTATGATTTGCCCCTGGACTATGTCGTAACGCCTTCAAAAATCGTTAGAATCCACAGGCTTAGGGGGAAGCCTAAAGGAATATACTGGGACCTTGTTTCTTCTGAAAAAATCGGCGAAATCCCTATTCTACAGGAAATGCTTGAGCGGAAACGGGGCGGATGAAGATTTAATGAGAAAACACGCATTAAATTCAGCAGGGATAACCTAAATAGAGCTGATGATACTTACCGGAAGAAGTAGAAGAGGTTTAAACGTGAAAACTTAATAAATTCATTTAGTGATAGTAAGCACATGTCCTACGGTTATTTTGATGATGAGGCACGGGAGTATGTTATAACAAGGCCAGACACTCCGACTCCATGGATAAACTATTTGGGACAGGAGGATTACTTTGCAATGATCTCTAACACTGCTGGAGGCTACAGTTTCTACAGGGATGCTCGTTACAGGCGCATCACGCGCTACCGGTATAACTCCATTCCGCTTGACCAGCCTGGAAGATACGTTTTCATCAGAGATGCTAAAACCGGTGAATACTGGTCCCCTACATGGCAGCCTGTTAAGCATTCATTAGACTCCTACGAGTGCCGCCACGGCCTCGGGTACACCTGTATACGTTCAGTCTACCGCGGTGTTAAGACGCAGATCACCTTCTTTGTCCCGTTAGGGCAGGCGATGGAGGTTTGGCGTGTCAAAATACAGAACAATAACAGCACGCCAGTGGAGCTGCAGCTTTTCTCATACGTGGAGTTCTGCCTGTGGGATGCTTTAGACGACATGACTAATTTCCAGCGTAACTTCAGTATTGGGGAGGTTGAGGTTGAAAACAATGTTATCTACCATAAGACTGGATACAGGGAGCGCAGGAATCATTTCGCGTTCTTCGCATGCTCAGAGCCTCTAGCAGGCTTCGATACTTCCCGCGACGCCTTCTTGGGGCCATACCGGGGTCTTGAAAACCCTGTGGTGGTTGAAGAAGGGGAATCCAGAAACTCTGTTGCACACGGCTGGGCGGTGATAGGCTCTCACCACGTTAGGTTAAAGTTGGCAGCCGGCGAGTCGCGTGAAGTAATATTCCTACTAGGGTATGCTGAGAACCCGCAGGAGGAGAAGTTCGCAGCCCCCGGCGTTATCAACAAGAAGCGTGTTGAAAAGATAGTTGGAAAATATCTTAAGCCTGCTGAGCTTGACGCCGCCTTCCGAGAGTTACGAAGCTATTGGGATGGTCTGCTTTCCAAATACCGTGTTGAAACAGGCGATAAGGATGTGAACCGCATGGTTAATATTTGGAACCCCTACCAGTGTATGGCAACCTTCAACCTTTCGCGCAGCGCCTCCTTCTACGAGTCTGGTATTGGAAGAGGAATGGGATTCAGGGATTCAAACCAGGATCTGCTTGGTTTTGTACACATGGTTCCGAAGCGTGCACGTGAACGCATACTTGACCTAGCTGCAACCCAGCTTCTCGATGGAGGGGCATACCACCAGTATCAGCCGCTTACGAAAAGGGGGAATAAGGAGATAGGCAGTGGTTTCAACGATGACCCGCTCTGGCTGGTTCTGGCTGTAGCAGCCTACATTAAGGAGACCGGTGATTTCACTATTCTCGACGAGCAGGTGGTTTACGAGAATACTCCCGGCACTGAGCAGCCTCTCTACGAGCATTTAACTCGAGCACTGCAATACACTTTGAACAAGCTTGGCCCCCATGGGCTTCCGCTGATTGGCCACGCGGACTGGAACGATTGTTTAAACCTGAATTGTCTGTCAACAATTCCTGAGGAATCATTCCAGACTGCTCCAGACAGGACTGACGGGAAGACGGCTGAATCAGTTTTCATCGGAGGACTCTTCACGCTAGCAGCTAGAGAGATGGCAAGTATTGCTCAGCATACTGGACACACAGATGATGCAGTCAAGTATCTTAGGTTTGCAGACGAGATGGCTAGGAGGGTTCTGGAGCATGGTTGGGATGGGGAATGGTTCCTGCGCGCATACGATGCTTTCGGAGCCAAGGTAGGGTCCAAGGAGTGTGAGGAAGGACGCATCTACATAGAGCCTCAGGGGATTTGCGTAATGGCTGGAATCGGCTTGGAGGATGGTAGGGCTGTTAAAGCACTGGACTCCGTCGGGAAACACCTTGCAACGCAACACGGGATAGTCCTGCACCAACCTGCCTACACGCGTTACCACGTGAACCTTGGAGAAATATCAAGCTACCCGCCTGGCTACAAGGAGAACGCCAGTGCATTCTGCCACACGAACCCTTGGATAATGATTGCTGAAACCATTGTTGGAAGAGGCGACAGAGCTTTCGACTACTATAAGAGGATCTGCCCGTCTGCAAGAGAGGCGATAAGCCATATTCACCGTTGCGAACCCTATGTCTACGCTCAGATGATCGCTGGCCCAGATGCACCTACCTTCGGCGAGGCTAAGAACTCTTGGCTAACAGGCACAGCCGCCTGGAACCTAGTTGCGATCACCCAGTGGATACTTGGCGTTAGACCAGGATACGATGGTCTAATCGTAGATCCCTGTATCCCTAAGGATTGGCCGGGCTTCAGTGTTACACGCGTCTACAGGGGGGCGACATACGTCATAGATGTTAAGAACGAGGAGCATGTTTGCCGCGGCGTTAAGCAGATCACTGTTGAAGGTAAACCTATTGAAGGAAATGTTCTGCCAGTTTTCAGCGACGGAGCTACGCACCATGTCACAGTAATAATGGGAGTTAAAAAGAAAAAAAAGGTTAAAGGACTTTCATAGCCCAAAGTATTCCGCCGAGCAGGTGCTTCTTAAACCATTCCTCGCCCCATATCTCTTGGAAGTGGCCGAAGGCAGTGTAGAAAACCCTGCCCTCACCATATTTATGGTGCCAGGCTAAAGCATAGTCATGGTCATCCCTAGTGCCTTTACTGAGGTCAACTGAAGAATTATCCAAGCTTATCAATACGTGCGTCTTGCTCCGGCTCCAGTTTTTAAAAGTGTACACTTCCTCCTTAACATTAAACTTCTTTGGAAGATGCTTGGTAGAGGGGTGAGTATTATCCTCAACCCTAGCAACAACCTCCTGAGTCCAAGGATGACCGTTGAAGTATCCTCCCACCATCTCCCCGTAATCAGGGAACTGGTAGAAAGTATCGGTCGCATTATGAACCCCTACAAAACCTTTCCCGTTTCTCACGAAACCTATCAGAGCCTTCTTCTGATGATCATCCATGGGCAGTTCTCCAGTTGTTATGAAGAGGACGGCTGTAAAATCTTTCAGGAAGTTCTCGTTAACAACAGAACAATCATCTGTCGCGAAAACCTCAAACCTGTTTGCCTTCCCTATTTCTCCCAGAGTTTTAACAGCAACAGGAAGATAGTCGTGTTTGAAACCTGCTGAATGCGTCAACACCAGTAGTTTCCTAGGTGCCATGCATACGGGGTTTTCTCAAACAATTTAAGTCTTACTTATGTGCTTTAGGCTTGAAAAATGCTAAAAACTAATATATTGCTCGGGGAAAAACAGCTTCATGAATCTCGATAGTGTTTGGATGTGGCTCATCCTAGCCTTTCTCTCAGCGATTTTCGCGGCTCTCGTAACAATATTCGGCAAAATGGGGTTGAAGACAGTTGACTCAACTGTAGCTACAGGAGTTAGGGCTATAATAATGGCGGTAACTATGGTTGGAATAATATTGCTTCTAGGTAAATCTTCGCAGATAACGCAACTAACTAGCAGGGACATGCTGTTCATAATTCTAAGCGGCGTCAGCGGAGCCCTTTCATGGGTCTTCTACTTCGCAGCCCTTAAGCTGGCTGACGCTTCTAAAGTCGCTACGATAGACAGGTCAAGCATACTCTTCATAATAATCCTTTCATACCTGATTCTTGGAGAAGAACTCTCCCTGAAAACAGTTATGGCTGGAGTACTGGTGTTTCTCGGAGCCCTGATACTAATACTCTAAAAGACAAGAAAGCCTTGTCAAAGAGAAGGATGAGTATACTGCGTCGTGTAGCAACGCATAGAATCCTAGAGGGGAAGAGGGGGATCAGGGAAGCCTACGATATAATGTCGAGAAACTATGATTCTTCGAAACATCTCCACATAACAAGAAAGATGGAGATTGGAGAGGAAAAGGCTGTTGAAAAACTTCTCAGACTGTTTTCACCCCCTGTCCTAGATGTTGGCTGCGGAACAGGAAGATATGCGGTTAAAATAGCTGAAAAAGGGGTCGAAGTGGTTGCGTTAGACGTAAGTCGGGGAATGCTTTGTAAAACTGTTGAGAAGGCGAGGGGCCTTAAGGCTTCAGAAAAGGTTCACCCTGTGGTTGCAGACGGGGGAAACCTGCCTTTTAGAAAAAGGTCTGTTAAAGGACTTTTGTGCACCCTAACAATAGATCACTTTGAGAACCGTGAGGAAACGGTTAAAGGATTCTCAGAGGTTTTAGCAGGAGGCAGCATATGCGTCGTAACCACAATAAACAAGAAAATACTGGACTCCTTCAGAAGGCTCCATAGGCTTCCCCCGGGAAAAATATCTTTCATGACGGACAGTTCAGAATGCTTTCTGATCTACGAGGATTCTAGTCCTCTGGAGGATTTTATTAGGATTGTCGAAAAATATTTTGAGGTAGTCATGGTGGAAGGCTGCTTCTACTGTTACCTGCTGCCGTTTACCTTAGCAAGATTCTACTACAAGACTCGTTTAGAAACTTTTCTAAGCTGTTTCAAACCATTGTTAAAATATGCGGGAATACATGTAATTCTTTTAAAGAATTTTCGGCAGGCGGGAGATTCAGCCCCAGCTGTATAGATGCATTATTTGCGGCGTGATAAAAGCCTCTATTATGCCAGCGACAAGGAACAGGGGGACTAGCCCAAGTATGATGTAGATTGTTCTTCTTAAAGCATTATGGAGATCAGGGTTTGAGCCGGGGCTACCTTTTTTCAAAGCCTTGAGAAACTCGAAACCTAGTTTCAAGCCAGCTGAGCCGGAGATTATGAACGCGGGAAGCTCTATTATCCCATGTGGAAGTATCGCTGCCAAGAACAGGGTTAAGTTTTGAACAAGATCTTCCACCACCCCTAGGATAAAACCGTTGAAAACAAGGGTGGCTGGAACTGGGATAACAAACACTATGCCTGAGAGAGCTGTTGCCAGTGAAACCTGCCAGTTATGGAAAGACAAGTCTAGAGCAAGAAAAGGAAGAGCGTAAGTGGTTTCAAACAATGGGTTGACTCCCCCTGGCACATATCCTAAAGCATAAACTATTTGCCGGATTCCAGAGGAAGATATCTGTCCACCCAAGACTATTCCTAGAGAGAAAACTATTATCGAGAAAAGATGGAACACGATGTTTCTAGGCTCAGCCAAGAATCCTGTGAGCTCGCGTAAGCCCCTTCTGATTTTCTCCAGCCCTTTGTTTAAAAGATGCGGGGAAACATCTTCTAAAACCGGTGGACCGACTGGAAGAGGAGCAACAGGAGGCTCAGGCTGTGCCTTGAGAAAAATAGCGGTCTTAAGGATGTGGAAAATAGGAGTTATCATAAAGCTTAGAAGAAGCGTGGTGATGGATGAAAACTGGACTCCGATCAGATTCGCTATGTATGCAACAGCCACAATTAGCAGCGAAGCAGCAACCCTTAGAAGAGCATATACTATAGTGTTCACGGGAAGCCTTAAACATGCTTCCATGCTTCTCCTGACTGCAGCAAGCCCATAATGACCTTCAGCAGCCGCAGGATAAGCGTAGACAGTTACGAAAACAGAAACCAGTGTGAGAAAAACTGCTAGCAATAGGAGTCCATACCATAGGGATAATCGGCGGATTATCGTTAACTCTCCTATCTGAAGGCTTGAGACATCGACGAGGATCCAAGCGATTGTTAAAAGCAGTGGTCCACTCTTTACTGTTTCAACTATAAGCACAGTCCAAACCATATTTACCCATCTCTTCCTCATCTCGTCAAACACATCAGACACTGAGAGAACACCTGCACGCAGAAGATGAAGATACGACCCGTATTCAGCCGAATTTAGGAACCCTCCGGCTATGATTGAAGCAACCAGAAATATCCCTATGGAGAACGCGATGATCGGGATGAGTATGGAGGCCGCCTGGTAAACTGTTGATATTAACGTTGTGAAATCCAACGTTCGAAAAGCTTCTGCAAGCATCATAAGAACGCCTGACGATGCAAGCTGTGAAAGACCGAATATGAGTGAAATAACTATTATGGATTGCTTTAAGACATCTACGGCGCTTCCAAGCATAACTGGAATTATTGAGGAAGGGTTTAGCCTCCAAAGCCAGTATGAAATATTGAATAAATTCTCGAACGTGGCATGTTTAAGAGACAACGGGTAAGGAGGTGATGGTAATTCAGGAGGCGCGGAAAGCGGATACATGTATTATGATAAAGCGTTGCAAAACTATTTAAGTTTTATACTTTTTCCTCACCTTTCTCTTCAGTTTTTGAAGACGGTTCGCTAAGCATTTTCTCCATTTCTTTCTTCGCCTCCTCCTGAAGCATCCGGATTTCGTCAAGCTTCTCCTTAACCCTGTTCAACCATTCTTGACTAGCCTCTATACCCTTATGCGCAAAGAATGAGATGCCCTCGTTTCTACTCTTAAATATGCCTGCATCAACCAGCGCGTCAATCAGGTTTAAGTCTGCCTGCGGCAGCCTCACCGATGAAACAACCATAGACGGCACCCCGGTCCATGCTTTAGACAAGGCGTCCTCAACCATTTTACCAATATCAGGTATTTTTATTTCAGGAAGCTTAACCTCGGGAACCTTAAACTTCATCATGTAAGTTTCTCTTTCCCCAACGCCTCTTCTCAACTCCCTTATCCTATCCCTTATGCTGTCCTCAACCTCCTCAACCCTGTCTAGAAAAGAGTCTAATCTGTCTTCAGCCTCGTCGAAACCATCTTCAAAAGAATCCTTCAAATCCTCAAACCTGTCTTTCAACTCCTCGGCAAGCTCTCTCGGCTCATTAAGAGAAGCCTCACGGATCTCCCTTTTGAAATCATTAAGCTTACGCAGCAGGTCTACTCTGGTTCTAGTTGCCTCCTTCTTCACTTGATGCCTCAAAGCCTTTAAGTCCTTGAAGACCTTCCAAAGCTCCTCAGAACTCTTCTCTGAGCCTATTGTACCTTCTATTTCAGATATTTTTGAAGAGGCCTCTTCTATGGTTCTTAATAGTCCGTTAACAGTGTTTTTAACCTCCTCCATAAACCTGTTTAGTTCTTCCTCAAACCCAGACATCTTCATCACCTTATTGTATCAATACAATACATCATTATTATTTAAACCTTTTTGTTTGGCTCTAGCCGCTAAAGACAGCCTATTTTCCAAGATTCTGTTAGGAATAAGCCCATATTAATTAAAGATATGGGGGTTTAAACAGTATTTTATTGGGCTAGGAGATTTTTCAGCTCAGGATGCTTCTCAAAATAGTGAACAGCATAGCTGCAGACAGGCATAATCTTCAGTTTCTTGCTTTTCGCGAATTTCACGGCTTCATCCATCAGTTTCTCAGCAATCCCTTTACCCCGGTGTTCTTGAGGAGTATAAGTGGATATGATGAGCATCTCCCTACCTTTCAACCGGTACTTTACCACTGCCTTTTCAGACCCTGGGAGAAACATGTAGAACGAGTCTTCTGTTCTAATCACTTCACTCATGTTTCAACACCCTTCTTGACCACATTTATCCTTCACTTATCTTTTTAACGAAGCATAGGAGCTACCTGAGCCTTCCGCCCAGCCTCTTCAGAAGATCCTCGGCTTTAACACGTATCTCCTTCTGGTCCTCGTCCTTCGGGAAATGTATCCGGAGCGTCACGCTTTTGAAGCCTTTAGGAATCTGCTCTCCCGCATAGGTTTCAAGCATCTCGACTCTAAAAGCCTCAGGCAGGAACCTTTCGACGATCTGTCTGCAGAACTCTTGGTCGAACTCCAATGGAAACATTACGGAAAAATCTAGGCTCGCCTCTCCGAAGAAGCTTCTCCTGGCTTCCATTGTAGCCTTATCGTCGAGAAGCATCACGTTGAATAGGCTTAGGTTTACTGTCTTCTTCTTGCTCTCCTCTATTTCTATCGTGTTTGCTGAAACACTCTTCAGTATGCCGAGGTGAAGCTTCCCGGTTTGAATATTCTCCAAGCAGACTTTTTTACCGATAAGACCTTCAAGAATGTTTTTCTCCCTCTGGAGGGTTGAAACCATCCTATCCGACATGGATAAGAGGGTGGTTGAGGATTCTGTCGACATAAAGTGTTTGCAGGAGGATGCGATCTGTCTAACTATCTCTCTAATGTTCTTGGCCTTGGTCTCCTCGTAGAGTCTAACCGCCTGAGTTATAAAGGCTTCTTGAACATCTGAAACATATGGGTTGTAAACCTGTAATTGCGCATAGAGTTCAGGGTTCTGGCAGATAACCCTGTACACTATTGGGAGAAATGCGTTGTAAATGGGGCTTGAAAACCTTCTGGATTGCTTCAAATCCACATTCATCTCTCTGATTGCTCCTGCAAAAACCATGCTTGTGAAATGCGTTAACCCCTGAACTATACTCATCATCCGATCATGGTCTGCTCCAGTTGTTACAACAATCTCAGCCCCCTTATGTTCAAGAAAGACCTTCACTCTGTTGAACCATTTCTCGGATCTGACAGGTATTATTGCAACCACTTGATCCCTAATATCCTTAACTCTAGGGCCGAACATGGGGTGTATGCTTACTAACTCTACACCTGGAGGGGAATGCTTCAACATTGCTGAGATGGCTTCCGTCTTTATAGACGTGATGTCGACGAGCAGAGAACCTTCTCTCATGCTAGGGGCAATCTCAGCTATAACCTCCGGGGTGTTCTCCACGGGCACTGAGACTATCACAATGTCTGATTCTGCAGAAGCCTTCTTATTATCCGGTTCATACTTGACCCCCATCGTTTTAACCAGCTTAGCTCCCTCGATCTCATCAGGGTCAGCAACAGTGATTTCTACGCCTTCTATTTCATTGAGGAAACCCACTATCCACTTCCCCATTGCACCGCAGCCACCTACGATCGACACTCTCACAACCATTTACACCCTGTTTAACACTTGGTCAGCCTCTATTTTTATCTTAACTCCAAAAGCTAAGTCATTAGCATCCAACGCTATCCCCTTAAACTTAGTCAGTTTAAAGATGGTGACCAGCCTCACAATACATAGAGATACACAGTGTGAATATGCTGTTTTCCTGAGGGTATACTCTTGGATTTTAACGGTTTCAAGCCTTCAAGAGGATGATCGTGAACAAGAATCCTTGTTCCACGAGGGCATTCGTCCAGCAGCTTTACGGTAAGCCCCTTAATAATGGAGGGGAATGGATAAACATAGATTACTTTGAACCGTGACAGGTCTATCCTGAAGAGGTCTGCTTGGACTAGGTTAATCATATAATTGAGCCCTGCTTCTCTTATTCTTCTTCTCGCAATGTTGATTAGCCTGCAGTCGAGCTCAAACCCTACGCTGAAAACCCCGTATCTCTCAGCTGCCCTTAAGAGAACATCACCTTCTCCACACCCAAGGTCTGTTAAAACATCCTTAGGATGCAGCTCAGCTAAATCTAGTGCAGCGTCAACAACCTGAATCGGGCTTGGCAAGTATGGAAATTCGCTGAGCATACGTGAAACTACGGTGTCACGTTCACCCATGACGGCTTCCTCCAAACCTGCCACTTTAAGTAGGATTTAATATGCTTAAAAAGCCTTGTTCCTCGTAATTTTCTGCTTTTTTATGAAAAAGTTTAAAAATCTACGGTCAAGATGCTTTAAAAATATAAATTGAAGATAATAGTATTTGAAGATGAATCGACCTATAATTTTGAGCCGCTTACCTTAACCAAGGGGGTTTTCGACCTGAGGCTTGGCTTATTCTCGTTCGCAGACCGTGTTAAACACTATATGCAGGTTGAGCAAGTAGACTTCCTTACAAGAGATTACATTGCCAAACACATGAGAGAGAGCAGAAGGGTGAAGGCGAATGAGCCGGAAACCATAGATGACGAAACCCTTTTTATAAACGGGTTGCTGGTGTTCGACAAGGAGCTTCGTAAACTAGTTCAGAAAATTAAGCCGGGAACCGTTGTACTTAAGGAGGGCAGGCTTGTTCTAGCTAGATTCGGCGAAACCTCTGCTAGAGAAATAGCCCCACGACTCATGAACGCACCGGGTCTTGATGCTGTTAAATCAATAAGGGAGGAGGCTTCGCAACATGTTGAATATGGTGGAGATTCCTTGATAACAAACTTCTGGGAGATCATAGAGAAGAATGGTTCCCAGATAACTGCGGATTACGAGGCTATGCCTAGGCTTCGTTCAAGAATACCCGTTGAAACCCGGGTAATAGGTAAGAGGAAGAATGTATACATAGGTAGGGGTTCCAATATTGATCCCAATGTTATGCTGAATGTTGAAAAAGGCCCGGTATATATAGGAGAGGATTGCGAGATACGTTTTAGCACGTTCATAGAGGGCCCAGCCTACATTGGACCGGGGACAATAGTGCATCCATTTTCGATCATAAGAGAGGGTTCAAACATTGGGCCTGTTTGCAGAGTCGGGGGGGAAATTGAAGAGACGATAATGCAAGGCTATTCGAACAAGCAGCACGTAGGGTTTCTCGGTCATGCTTATGTTGGGGAATGGGTTAATCTCGGAGCATTGTTCACAAACTCTGATTTAAAGAATACTTACGGAAATATCAGGATTACGGTTAGAGGCAGCAGGGTTGACTCAGGGAGAATTAAGCTAGGCGGAATTATTGCTGACCATGTTAAAGCTTCAATAGGTACACTGGTTTACACAGGAAAGAAGGTTGGTGTTGCGTCCAGGATAGAGGGGCTTGTTCTAGAAGACGTTCCCTCCTTCGTATTATACGCTAGGACTCACGGACTCCCGATCTGGGAGATAAGCGTTGAAGAAGCGATAAAAGTTGCCAAAAGAATGATGTCTAGGCGTAAAGTTGAGTTCACGGCTGCGGATGAACATTTGTTTAGAAAAGTTTTTGAGTTGACAAGAGGAGAACGCGAGGAGAAGAAGCCTCGCATAGGAGCCTTCGAGTTCAGCTAGACACTAAGCTGGCTACTTATAGAAGGATGCTACCGCCTCTAACCTGTCCATGTCTTCCTTAGCTAGGCTCCAGCCTACTGCACCAGTGTTTTCAACAACTCTTTCCGGCTTAGAAGCTCTAGGTATTGGAAGCACTGTCTTACTCTTACTTATGAACCAGTTGAGGGCTATTTGAGCAGGTGTCTTTCCACCGTATTTACAGCCTATTTCTTCAACTACTGTTTTCAACTTTCCAGTAGTCTTGGATAATTTTCCGTGAGACAAGGGCCTGTACGCCAGTATTATGATATTATTCTCCTCACAGAAGGGCAATAGATCCTTCTCAATGCTTCTGGAAACAAGGCTGTATTCAACTTGGTTCGACACCAACTCGTGTTTGGGCAACGCTTCCTGCGCTTTCTTCAACTGCTCTAATGAAAAGTTGCTAACACCTATGTGCCTAATCTTGCCTTCGTCTACAAGTCGGCTCATGGCACGCATTGTTTCCTCCAGCGGTATAAGTGGATTTGGAAAATGAATCTGATACAGGTCTATGTAAGAACAGCCTAAACGTTTCAAACTTCTTTCAGCCGCTTTTAAAACTCCATTATAGCTGAGATGCGTTGGCCAGACTTTCGTAGCTATGAAGATCTCGTCCCTCTTGAAAAATTTAATTGCTTCTGAAACAAGTGTCTCGGTTTCATATATCTCAGCAGTATCTATAATATTAATTCCAGGCTCAATGCCTTTTCTTAAAGCAGCAATCTTGAAAACCCTATTTTGATGCAGACGAAACAACCTTGCAAGAGTAATATAAGAAGGATCGTAATATGTCCCCATACCTATGGCAGAAACCTTAAAGCCGGTTTTACCGAACTCACGATACTCCATCGCTATAGTCGCTACCCTCTAATAAATAAACTTAATGAAGATGCTTTGCTTTCGAAAATTATTTAAGGCATATAAGCTTTCGGTTAAAATTTTTAAAATCATAGCGAGGAAAAAATGCAAACATGAGAATCTCGATAACTGAAAAAAGTGCTCTAGTAATAGTGGATGTTCAGAACGATTTCCTGCCTGGTGGAGCATTGCCGGTCCCAAACGGAGACCTAGTCACGGAGCCATTGAACAATTACATCAGCTTTTTCAAAAAGAAGAATCTGCCCATCTTCGCAACCAAAGACTGGCATCCTAGAAACCATATCAGCTTCAGGGATAGGGGAGGACCTTGGCCACCTCATTGTATCCAGCATACTACGGGTGCCGAAATCTCTGGGAAACTGGTTTTACCACCTACTGTAAGACTTGTTGACAAAGCTTTCTCTCCAGATAAGGATGCATACTCAGGATTTCAAGAGACAACCTTATACCCGGAGCTTTACAAACTGGGTGTGAAGAGACTTTTCATAGGAGGGTTAGCAACTGATTACTGTGTTAAGGCAACTGTATTAGATTCCATTAAGCTCGAGTTTGAGACGATCCTCCTGCTCGACGCGATTAAAGGAGTGAGCTCTGAAGATAGTGAAAAAGCCATTAAGGAGATAATTTTGAATGGAGCAATCGGCATCGTACTGGAAGATTTGATTATGAATTGAAACAGAGTCTAATCGTACTTTCATAGAGGCTTCTGTTAAACACATCTCTAGCCCTTACAGGATTCTTAAATTAACCTTTGGCCGGGGCTTAAATATGCTTTCAAGCAATGCATCTATCAAGCACTTCAGCTTAAGCTATTTCTGCATGGTTATACGTACATGTGTTTTCGATATCTCATGATCTTGGATTTCCGATGCTGATTGTGATATTAACCTACTATGTAACTCGTTGCTTTTTATAACTATGGGTTTGCCCTCTATCAATATTTTCAGCCTCAGTTTAGGATTTAAATCCTGCAGTTGTACTAGATCTACCTGAAACCCCAACTCCAATTCTATTTTGGCTTCTAACTCTAGAAATTCCTTAAACGTTAATGAAGGCGTTGAGTAAACCGCTATATCTATATCTCTGAAAGCATTTCTCCTTATGAAACTCCCAAAAACGTATGCCAACCTAATTTTATCCTCCTCTCGGAAGATTCCTTCAAGTTTCTGTAATGCCTCCGCCTTATCTTTTTCGCTTAACCTATAATATTTGACTTTATCGTAATTCATATTTGGTCTCCACAGCCTTCAGAAAATCCTTAATCTGTTGAAAATCATTCTTAGCGGACTCGTAGATTCTACGATCATCTATCACCCAATATCTATGAACAAGCAGGTTTCTTAGTCCTATGATTTTGACAATATTCTCAGCCTGGGTTGTAATTCCAGACTTCTCTAAATACCTGATGCAATCTCTATAGGACCCCGGCTCGTAATCGAGGTCTTCCATAGCGATATGTAAACAGGTACTACCAACAGCTTCGACCAGAACTATTATCTGATACCTTAAAGAATATTTCTCGTCATTCGTTAAATCTACATAGGGCTTTGAAACTATTCTCTCAATCTCTTTAATACATTCTCGTGCTTCACCGATCCTACTTCTTAAATAGGCTTTATCGACGGCCAAGATTCTATCTATTAAGCACATGCTAACCTCGTATATAACTCTTATTAACCATACGCTATGTGTTTCTCAACTCCTCTTCAGGAACTGTCTTAAATCTCTAAATTACCTTCAAAATCTTTATTCAATTCTTGTGGAACTTCCCATCCTCAAAGTTCATGTTATGCCAGAAGATTCTTTCTCATCCTCTCCGTTAGCTTAAGCAATTCTCTGCTTACTTCAACAGGATAAGTTGCGGGGTTTCTGATTCTCCTACACTCGTCCGGAAGCTTCCTAAGCTCAGCCTGAGCCCTCTCCCTTATCTTATCCAAAGTCGGTAGCTTATAGAGTAATTCACCATTCTTAAATATTTGAACAAGCTTTTTTTCACCCAGCAGATTTTCTTGGGATAACCCAATGATATCTCTAACGTATTTATCTTCATCTCCGATTCTGAAAACTTGTTTAGCTCCGGGGAGGGTAATCTTTTCCCCTTCGGCTATCTTCATCTTGGGGATGAGCTTGCCGTTTTCCTCGCTTTCAACAAGCTTGTAGACAATGTCTATCTTTGGAGCATCATCTGAAGTAACCATGGAGGAGCCTATGCCGAAAAAGTCTGCCACCCCGCCTTCCTCCAAATAATCCCCTATAGTATACTCATCCAGCCCACCGCTGACAAATATTTTTGTCGCTTCAAACCCGGCTTCATCCAGTATTCTTCTAACCTCTTTGCTTAGATTCACGAGTCTGCCTGAATCTATTCTAACTCCTTTTAGCATCCTTCTCCCAGTTAATTCTTTAACAGCCTCTATAGCGTTCCTCACGCCACGCAAAGTGTCGTAAGTGTCTATTAGAAGAATCGTATCCGTACCCCAAGACTTAAGCCAAGCCTTGAAAGCTTCCTTCTCGTTAGAGAATGCTTCAATATATGAATGCGCCATCGTACCGTAGATGGGCATTTTGTAAAGCTTTCCAGCTAAAACGTTCGAAGTACCTATGCAGCCGCCTATGTAACTTGCCCTAGCAGCCTTAAGCCCGGCGTCGAAGCCGTGAGCTCTCCTCGAACCGAAGTCGATGACCGGTCTACCTTTAGCAGAGCTTACAACCCTCGAAGCCTTCGTTGCTATAAGCGTCTGAAAGTTTATAGTGTTTATCACAAACGTTTCGAAAAGCTGTGCCTCTATAATGGGGGCCGTGACTCTCAGCATGGGCTCATTCTGGAAAACCAGTTCACCCTCTGGTATTGCCCAAACATCTCCAGTGAACCTGATCTCCCGAAGGAAATCTAGAAACTCATCCTTGAACCCTCTTTCCTTTAGGAACTCTATATCATCATCCACAAACCTGAAGTTTAACAGGTATTTGCATACATCCTCCAAGCCGGCTGCGATCAAGTATCCGCGATTAGGCGGGAGGTTTCTAACGAAAAGCTCGAAAGTAGCTTTAACCCCCAAGGTTTCGAAGTAGGATTGGCCCATCGTCAGCTCATACAGGTCTGTGAAGAGCGCTGTGCTTTTCATTCTCTTGAAGGCTTGGAGAAGCTTAGATAAATATTATTTTCGAAAAAGGTTTTGCTAATGGCTTAAAAAGTGAAGCATATGCATGTACTTCTGGAGGGCATCGAACCCATCTTCAGCCCCGCGGACAATACCCACACCGGATTTCAACAAGCATATCTCAACCTTATCATTAAGAACATATATTGCGCTTAGCTTGTACCTTGCCTTCATCTTCACAGACCCGTCAGATATTTCGTGTAGATCCAGTTCAAGGATATTGGTTGGTGAAACTATGTAGTAGGATAAGCCTCTCGTAGGACATACTTCTTCCACTTGGAAGACATTACTATTTTTCTTTTCAGCATGTGTCTTAGGCTGGCTGCAGGTTTCACAAGATTCTGAACGCTTTATTTCAACAGTATCGAAAAGCATGTTCCTAAGGTCGAAGAACAGAAGCTTGTTTTTGAGAGAAGGCTCCTTACCTGTAATTATTTTTATCGCCTCTGAAACCTCTATGCTTGCAATTATCGAGACCAGTGATGGATGCACTCCTACTGTTGCACAAGTTGCCGACGACTCTTGGCGTGGCAGAAAGCAATCTAGACAGGGTGTTTCACTAGGTATTATCGTTGAAACATTCCCGAACATCTCTATGGCTGAGCCGAAGACGTAAGGTACACGGAGTTCCACACAAGCCCTGTTAACGACCCTCCTAGTAGAGAAATTATCTAGACCGTCTAAAACCGCATCCATGCCTTCAACTATCCGCTCAATATTGAAATCGTTAATTGAAAGAGGCAGTGCCTCCACCGCAACATCGGGGTTAATCTTCCTGATTCTTTTCTCCGCCGCCTCCACCTTAGCCATCCCTATAGAATTGGTGTCGAAAATACTCTGTCTATGAATGTTAGCCCTTTCAACAACATCGCGGTCAACTATTCTTAGCAAGCCTACACCCATGCCTGCGAGTTGCATAGCTATTGTTGAGCCGAGCCCGCCAATACCCACTACGCAAACCTTTGCCCTTCTAATCCTTGCCTGTCCCTCATAACCTATATCTCTGAGAACTATCTGTCTCGAGTAAGTATCTGCTTCCTCATCGGATAGCTCTTGGAGCATCGTTTAAAAAACACATGCCTGTTAAAAAGCTTAAAATGCGGGATGAGAGCCTAACGGATGCGTTCTTTTTCATCCGCCAAATCAATTTCTTTAGATTCAGCCACTAAAGCTTACAAATACCTGTGAAAAACGAGGAATGGAATATTCCTAGCCTTTAGAACCTCTTAGATTCATCATCCTTTATTTTGCCAGAAAGCTTTTTTAACTCGCAGGGCTTGAGAAGCCTAACTTCTCTGTTTAAATAGCACATAGCGTTTACAATTTTTCGGTTTTATTCACTGACAGTTATTTAGATATGCGAACCAACATTTTCCATGTTATGTTATCTAATTGTATTACATCAACCTTATAGCCTCTTTCCTCCAATATTGGCGGAATATCCCTGACTGACGGAGGATTATCGATCAGTACTTCTAGGACGTCGTTAGAGGATAAACTGTTTAGTGCCCTGATTACTAATAGTTGTGGGTAAGGGCAAACTAACCCACGCGTATCCAGCCTATATAGCCCCTCGCTTACTTTCTCTACCCGTAGTTTATCCTTAATCATTACAATTTCACCTCCTCATCCTGAGAATTTTTGGATTTCTCATTCGAATATCTTTTATAGAAGTCACCAATATCTTCACCAGTTTTTCTATTTCGGATATAGCTAGTTATAAGTGATGCTACCCTAAACTTCAATTCTTCAGCCGGAACATTTTTTTTCAATGCATATCCCAAGCGACGGTTTTTCACCTGTACTTCCACCGATAAATATGTCGTAAACCTGTATTAAACAATCATTCACTTTTATTTGTTTGCCGATCAACCCTATATCTGATACTAAGCTTGCACCGCAATCATGAGGACACCCGCTAACATTTATACGTAAACCAAGATCGTTCAGAGTTTCGACGCCAAAGTATTCCTCTAAATACTCTACTATGTCCTTAAGCGTTTTCTTTGCATGCATATCTGTCGCCTTTCCACAAAAATCCGATGAACAACCCACACTGAGCCACCGCGTCTTGGAACCATTCATAGAGAATCCCATTTTTGCTAAAGTTTCTAAAACAGTTTTTTTACTATCCTCTTTAACGTTAGGTATTATTATGTTTTGTGTAGGCGTAAGCCTAAGTTCTCCGTTTCCAAACTTGTCAGCTAAGTCAGCTATCTGAATCATCAAAGAGCTCGTTAACCGTCCTCCTAAGAGTGGAATATTAACATACCAGTATCCTTCAACTTTCTGCGGTTGTACGCCTTCGTGGTCTGTTCTCCTTGTAAATACTGGCCCAACGTACCTTGGAAGCTTTCTACCAACCTTATTCTCTAGAATCGAGATAAATTTCTCTACACCCCAAGTTTCAATGAGCCATTTAAACCTAGCCTTAGCTTTGCTCTCCCTATTTCCGTAATCCCTATGAATCTCAGCAACCGCGACTGCAATATCAAATACTTCCTCTGGCTTAATTAAAACCATTGTTGGTTTAGCGAGTCTAGGCCCTGGTAGAGATGCTCCCATGCCGCCACCAACCAAGATAGTGAAACCCGTCTCTCCTTCACTCTTAATGGCAACGAATGCTAAATCGTTTATCACTGCTCTAGTACAGTCGGCGCCACAACCGGATATCGATATCTTAAATTTTCTTGGAAGATCTGTGAAATCCGAATTTCCAGTGAAGAATTTAGTTATTTCTTTAGCAATAGGGTAGGGATTGAATATTTCGTCTCTTTCAATCCCGGATGCAGGACAGCATACGACATTCCTTACATCGCCGTACCTCGCACCTCCAAAACCTTGACCGCACATATCAGTTGTAAAACCCATCTCATCCATTGTACTGAAGATTTCCAAGGAATCTTCGGCCCTAACCCAATGTAATTGTATGTCTTGCCTATCCGTTATCTCAGCAATTCCCCTGCTATATTTAGAGCATAATGTAGCGATTTTATGGAACTGATTAAATGATAAAACTCCGCCAGGAACCTTAATTCTCAGAAAGTGTTGCGAACCAGTAGTATCATAGGGATTACTGTCTCGGCCTATGGAGTAGCGCCCGAAGAACTTTTCAATATCTTCTGCTAAACGAATGGACAATTAACTACAACCCTCCTGTTATAAGGAATATGACAATGATCAGTTTTGCAAATGCTTTCGCAAACACTAGACCCTAATCCGTTTACCACTATTTCATCGTATAAGCGGCGCGCGCGCTAAAAGTTCTGAAGTATATATCAGAGGATATAAAGGCAGGCGTTAATCCTCCACTTGACGAGCTGAAGAAAGTTGTGGAATTCTTGAGAATGTTTGCAGACAAATGTCATCATAGCAAAGAGGAAGATGTCTTGTTTCCAGTTTTAGAAAGCCACGGAATCCCTAGAACAGGAGGCCCCGTAGGAGTTATGCTTCAGAAACATGAGCAAGGACGGAATCTAGTTAGAAAAATGTTGCAGGCGATAGAGAGTATAGAGAAAGGCTATAAGAATGGTTACATGGTGTTTTCTGAAAATGCATTATCCTATGTTGAGTTGCTTGAAGCACATATTTCTAAAGAAGATAATGTGCTTTATCCGATTGGAAGGAATGTGCTTAATGAAGAAGACGCTGAGAAATTATTAGAAAGCTTTGAGAAGATTGAAGAAGAAAGGATGGGCCTTGGAGCTCATGAAAAATATCACAAGATAGCAGATGAATTAAGTCTAAAATATAGATGAGTGTTTTAAAAACTGGCTTGTAACATGCTTTCAAATTTAAGATGAAAAACGTGTAGATGCGTCATAACCATTATTCTTCTAAAAAATGGAATAAAAAGGCTTGACGATAAAGTTAGAAAAGCGGTCAGCTAATTATTACTATGAGTAATCGAAAGAGCATAAACTATCGTATGACTATTGAAAAGTTTATAACGCTTTTATTTTCCGACCGTTTTTAAGGTGATTCAAAAAGCATGGGTGAGTCTCTAAGAACGATAGAACAGATAAACGATAAGATAGCTAAGGGAGACGTTACTGTTTTGACTGCAGAGGAATTCGTTAAACTAGCGGAGAGTTCTGGCCTTGAAAAAGCTGCGAAGGAAGTCGATGTAGTCACTACTGGTACCTTCGGAGCCATGTGTAGCTCCGGAGCATTTCTAAACTTTGGTCATGCTGATCCACCTATAAAGATGACTAAAGCGTGGCTGAACGATGTTCCCGTATACAAGGGTCTGGCGGCTGTAGACGGGTATATTGGTGCAACCGCCTACAGTGAGACGAAAGGTATTGATTACGGGGGCGGCCACGTGATAGAGGATTTGGTCGGTGGGAGAGAGCTTATACTAAGGGGGGAAAGCTATGGGACCGACTGTTACCCGAGGAAGCATGTTGAAACAATAATAAGGATAGATGATTTAAACCAAGCCGTCCTCATTAACCCTAGGAATGCTTACCAGAGATATTTTGCTGCAACAAATTCTAGCGACAGGACGCTCTACACTTATCTTGGAACACTTTTACCCAACTACGGTAACATAGGTTTCTCCGGCTCCGGGGAGTTGAGCCCACTGTATAAGGATAAGGATTTGGAGACTATAGGAATAGGGACGAGAATCTTTCTCGGGGGAGGAGTAGGCTACGTCATAGGAGAGGGTACTCAACACTATCCTGCTAAATATCTTTCAACAATAATGGTTGCCGGAGACTTGAAAAAGATGAACCCTCGATTCCTAAGAGGCGCAACCTTCTATAAATATGGTTCAACGCTCTATATGAGTGTTGGAATACCCATACCTATAGTGAACATGAATGTGGCTAGGAATGCTGCAACACCTGACAGAGAGATATATACAGAGGTCATCGACTATAGTGTTCCATCGGTTAACAGACCGGTTTTGAGAAGGATTAGCTATGAGGAGCTTAAGTCTGGAAAAGTCGAGTTGAATGATAGGACGGTTAAGGCTGCAAGCATGTCAAGCATAAGGATGGCGATGGAGGTGGCGGAGACGCTTAAGAAATGGATAGAAGATGGTGTTTTCAAGCTGACTAGGCCTGTTGCCACGTTGAGCAAAGATACTGTGCAAAAGACTATGCCGCTTAGAAGACCTGAGCCCAAGGTGGCGGAGCTGATGAAAAGGGGTATATTAACTGCCAATCCTAAGGATTCGATTAAGGATGTTTCTGAGAGAATGATTAAGGGGAATGTTGATCATGTGCCTGTAGTCAACGAGGAGAATAAGCTTGTAGGGATAGTGACAACATGGGATGTTGCTAAAGCTGTAGCAGTAAACGCTAAAACCTTAGAGGAAATAATGACTAGAAAGGTGGTTGTGGCGAAGCCTAATGAAACCATAGATATTGTTGCGAAGAGGATGGAGCAGCATGATATCACTGGCTTACCTGTTGTAGATGACGGGAACCATGTTCTAGGGCTAATAACTAGTGCAGACCTCTCCAAGCTCTTGAAGTCTCAGGGAGGAGGTGTTGTAGTTGAAGGCCCGGCTTGAACTAAGGTATTCTCCGACTCACGTGAATAAGCCGATCCTCTCTAAAGCAATACTTGAATCCGGAGTGCCGATAAACATTCTGAACGCTAGACTTACTGCCACTGAGGGCATAATGACTGTTGAAGTGAGTGCTGAAGAAAATACTGTCTTCAAAATCGTTGAAATACTGCGGTCGAACGGTGTTGAAGTGAAAGAGATCTCGAAGTATGTTGAGATTAACAGAGATAAGTGTATTGATTGCGGTGCCTGCACAGGAGTATGTCCGACAGAAGCCCTAATCCTTGACACGGAGAAGAAGCTTATTGTAGAAGAGGAGAAGTGCATACTCTGCGGAAACTGTTTGAAAGCATGTCCAGTTGAGGCGGTGATCCTGTATAAATGAGTTCTCAACCAGTGTTAATACATAGGAATGGCTTATTCTACTCTAGGACGACCTATAGAGAAGCTGACCTACTTATCGCTTCGGAAAACATGTCTATATTGAACGAGGGCTTATCCCGGTTCATCGAAGAGAGGGAAGCTGTCCAAACCTATGTTGATAAGCATCCTGAATTTGTTTACAGTCTTGAGCCTTTAGAACAGGATGAAAACAATGTTCCTAAAGCCATAGCTGCATCAATAAAGGCTTCAAGGCAGGCTGGAGTGGGGCCCATGGCTGCGCTCCCAGGTGCTCTTGCAGACATTACTCTAGACGCTATGCTTAACGCTGGCGCAAGAATAGCGATTGTTGAAAACGGTGGAGAAATCTCGATGAAGATGAATAGGGAGGCCATCGTAGGAGTGTACACCGGTAAAGAGCTTAACCTAGGGCTTATTTTAGACCACTCCCAAGGCAGAATGGGCATTTCCACGAGCTCAAGTAGTGTTAGCCACGCTCTTTCCTTCGGAGACGCTGATGCTGCAGTGGTTGTTGCTGAAAACGCTGCACTCGCAGACGCTGTTTCAACTTGTGTAGGAAACATTGTAGAATCCAAGTGTAAAGATTCGATTGAGAAGGCTGTGAAGCGAGCTCTCTCCTTTGAGGGTGTTAAAGGATGCGTCATCTACTCTAACGGCCTCCTCAGCTTCGGCGGCTGCGTCAAGCCGATAATGCTTAAGGCAAGTGATCGAGAAATATTAAGAGAAGCAATGCTTAAAGGCTCGACGTATAATTTTCTTCTTAACAATATCTAATTAGAATTCGCAGCCAGCATTTCTCACAGTCTTTCTTAACAAAGGTAACCGCATCAGTTAATTTAATTTCATACGAGATTTATTATTAATCTCTAGGCTTTACCCACGTATTCCCTAATAATCTTAAGTACGCTCTCCCCCTTTTGCTTTAAAGCCTCTCTCGTCTGGGCTATGCTGTGAGGAGAGGCGATGACTTTTTCATGACGTACAAGCTTCTCGGAGGAATTGTTAACCAGAGGAGGCTGGTGCTGGAAGACATCTACGGCTACGCCTGCAAGCCTATCGTTTTCCAATGCTTTTAACAACGCTTCTTCATCCACGATCCCTCCACGTGCAGTGTTTATCAAGTATGCACCCTTCTTAATCATCGCCAGCTCGCGTTCACCGATCATCCCCCTGGTTTCCTCAGTCAGGGGAACGTGTATGGTAATTATGTCTGATTTTGAGAGAAGATCTTCCAGCCTTTCTGCGAAAACTATGGGTAACGCGTTTTCCCTCCTTGCCTTAGGGTCCTTCTCGTAGACGATCACCTTCATACCGTTTGCTAAGGCTTGTCTCGCAACCTCTCTTCCGATACGTCCATACCCAACTATGCCGAGAGTCTTACCCTCTACTCTGAAGCCTATGAGCTCTTTCTTCCTCCACTCACCTTTCTTCATCGACCTGTCTGCATCAACCATCCTAGTTGCGAACGCGAAGATATACGCCATCACGCCTTGAGCAACATCATAGTTTTGAACTGGAGCAGTACGGTAAGGTATTTTCCGCTCCTCCAGAACCCGCTTATCAATATGGTCCTCACCATGGGTTGCAGACACCACCAGCCTAAGGTTTGGAAGCTTGGAAACAAACTCTCCGTTAACCTTTGTGTTACTTCTAACAATAAGTATTTCCACCTCCTTCATACGGGTTTCGTCAACTATCTCACTGTAATTCTGAAGCTCTTTAAAGAACTCTTCGTCGAAACTGTCTAGCACCAGTACTTTAGGCTTCCCGCCCAGCAGTTTCCACCTCTTCGACCTAACCTTCAGGGGCTCAAAAGAAAGGAGTTCTTAAGTTTTTTTGTCCAATTGTATACATTAATGCAACATGAGTGTAAGCCCATAGCTCAGAATTAAAGCCTCAAGATTAAATGTAAACTCGGACGACCTCGGAGAACCAGAATCCTTAGGGGGTAAAAAACGAGGATGAGGTAACCAAGGTGTCAATAGTCCTATTGTCTTAAAAGTGTTAAACAAAGGTTAAAATAATTTCGAAAAGCTTGGGAAGGCGATGAAGAATGGGGATAGCATTACAGCTTTACTCAATCCGTGATGATTGCGCGAGAGACTTTGAGGGGACTCTTAAGGCGGTTGCTGAAATGGGTTATGAGGGTGTGGAATTCGCAGGATATCATGGAAGGAGTGCTGAAAGCCTTAGGAAGACTCTTGACAACTTGGGTTTGAAAGTAGCTGGTACACATATTGGCCTCGACTCCCTGCTGGGAGACGAGCTTGATAAGACTGTGGAGTTCAACCGTGTTCTGGGAAACAGGTTTCTAATAGTTCCTTGGCTGCCTGAAGAACGATTCAGCTCGAAGCCTAAATGCCTTGAATTAGCCAGCTTGTTAAACAGTATTGCTGAACGACTTAGAAAAGAAGGAATGAGAGTCGGCTACCATAATCATGCCCATGAATTTAAAACAGTCAACGGGGAGAAAATATGGAATATCCTGTTCAACTCGACCGTACCTGATGTGGTGATGCAGCTTGATACTGGAAACGCTATGCATGGAGGAGTAGATGCAGAAGGCATTCTGGATATAATTAGAAAATATCCTCATAGAGCTGCCACCGTGCACATTAAGGAGTTCTCCTCTAAGAATCCGAATGCGCTGCTAGGTGAGGGCGAAATGCGGTGGAGAGAGTTCTTTGAACTCTGCAAGACTGTAGGTGGGACAGAATGGTTTATTGTTGAGCAGGAGAGCTATGCCTACCCGCCTCTGGAATGCGTAAGACGCTGTATAGAGAACCTTAGGAGAATGAAGCTCGTGTAGGAGGCTTTAAATGTAAAAACTTCATAAATATTTTACAGGTCTTTTAGTAGACTAGTTTTTGCAACGAGGCTTTAGCGTCTTTCAAACCGAGTTCGAAAACTATTGGGCCCGTAAATTTAACATGTTTTAATGTTTTCAAAAAGCTTTGGATATTCAGGTTTCCAGCTCCAAGGGGCAGGTGATCCTTGGTAATAATGTTATCTTCCTCTTTCCTTTTGTAAGCATCGTGTAAATGTATTTCTCCAAGTCTTTCTGAGGATAGTTTGAGGGCTTCTTCAACGCTTATCCTCCCGGAGTATCCTGCGAGAATATGTCCTGTGTCTATGCAGATTGAAGTGTTTAACTCCTTAGCGATTTCAAGCGTTTTAGAAAAAGGGAACTCTATGGATTCTAAGGCGATTCGACGCGAGTCCACACCCATGTTCAACATGGATGAGACTATCTGTTCAACGCTTTTCGAAGCATTTTTGGAGAGAGCTTCGAAGAAAATCTGCTTATAGTTTTCACCTATCTTCATCCTGTTAACCTCCGTCGCTAAGGGTCCAGCTACATGTAGAACATACGTAGTGGGCTTAAGACCTTCTAAGACCTCTACTGGTTTAATAGCCGCATTAGCCGAAGCCTTTCTAACATCCTCTATTGGAGAGTCCAACTCTATTGAAAGCAGGGGAAGGTGGATCGAGAAAGTAATACCCTCATCCCTTAAGGAGTTTAATTCGCTCAAGTTCTCTTTTGAAAAAGACGCTGGAAAAACGTAATATAGATCTGCTGTAAGCTCAACATGTTTAAAACCATTCTTAACAATATTCCTGACAAGCCGAATATAATCGAAAACTATTGTTTCACCTGCTTCAAACCTCAGATTCTCCATTATTCCCTCGAAAGAGAGAGCAGTAACTCCTATTCTAAATCCGCTTAACGGTTTCTTTCCCATTTACAACCGTTCTTGAAACAGGTGGAAGTATTAATCCTTTCATATTATGGCTTCAGGCATAAGAATAACTCTATCAGCCTCATTTAAAAAAGTCGAGGAAACAGCCTCCACCGGAATCACCCTACCGTTCAAAACGATGGTGACATCTTCAGAAACCATTTCTGTATTTTCTGTTAAAACTCTCTTAGCAAACTTTCCCCCATATTTTTCAACCATCTTTCTAACCAAGTCGTGCAGAGTACTCCCCTTCTCCACCTCCACCAGCGTCTCACTGGACCCGACTATATCTCTAAACTGGCCTACAAGCTCTACACGTATCTTCATAAGCTATGGAAAAGCCTTTATGATTTTTAAGGATTATAGCCTGGTTCAAGAAATAGTGTTAAAGCATTCCTTCTTGCATGAAACTCATTCCCGGGACGTCAGAGACTGAAAAGAAGGTTTCCTCGGAAGTATTCTAACCTTCCTACCCTCGATGATGAGCCTCCCCTCCTGAAAGAGCAAGATACCCTCTACAAGGGCTTCGCCCTCAGCCTCCTGAACCCTCTTTTTCAAAGTCTCCTCGTCATCATCCTCCCTTACTTCAACAGTCCTCTGTATTATTATTGGCCCAGCATCCTTATTCTCATCAACAAAGTGTAGAGTACACCCCGTAACCTTAACACCGTAGTCTAGGACAGCCCTGTGAACATTCAGATCCCAGCCGGGGAACGCGGGGAGTAGAGATGGATGGACACTCATAATCCTATTCCTAAACCTGTTTACGAACTGGGGGAGGAGGTACCTATTGTAGCCGATGAGAAGCACTAAATCGACTCCTCTGCGTTCGAGCTCAGCAGCAATCTCCATATCATACTCCACCGGGTCTCTGCCTTTTGGGTCGATGAATATGGCGTCTATACCGTTCTGCCTTGCACGCTCAAGTGCGTAAGCATTCTTCACATTGCTTATGACGCAAACTATTTCAGCGTTAAGCCTCCCGCTTCTTATAGCCTTCAGAACAGCATCCATGTCTGTGCCCCTTGTGGATGCGAGTACCCCTATTCGCAGCAACCCTCAACAGCCTCAGAAGCACATTTCACAAGGTTACTGATGAGTGTGGCAACCGTCACTGGTCCCACTCCGCCTGGAACCGGGCTAATCGCTGAAGCCTTCTGTGAAACGTTTTCGAAATCCACATCGCCTACGAGCCTACCCTCCACGAAGCCTGTTCCCACATCGACCACAACAACACCTTCAGCAACCATGTCGCTTGTTACAAGTCTCGGGACACCTGTTGCCGAAATTAGGATATCTGCCTTAAGCGTCTTCTCTTTCAAGCCCTTGGTTTTAACGTGGCAAACCTGGACTGTCGCCATACGGGAGGTAAGCATTGCGAAGAGCGGTCGGCCGACAAGTATACTGTTGTTCACTATAACCACGTCTGAACCCTCGACACTGATGCCGTAGGCTTCGAGGAGCTTGATTACTGCACCCGCTGTAGCAGTCGGCCTATTCTCATCTCCAGCCAGAAGTCTCCCAAGGTTTACAGGATGCAAGCTGTCAACATCTTTCTTGATACTTATCGACTCTAAGACTCTAAGGGTGGAAATATTCTCAGGAAGCGGGAGCTGGACGACTATTCCGTGAACACTCCTATCCCTGTTAAGCTCGCCTATGAAAGATATGAGCTCGGCCTCAGAAGGATCATCAAGTTCGTCAACAATCGCTTTGGCTCCCACCGAGTCGCATGCCTTAACCTTCATCTTGATGAAAGAGTCTTGAGCCTTTGAACGTGTAGCCTTCACGATGCGTAGGCAGGGCTGGAAACCCATCTTCTCTATTTGAACCCTTGCTTCTTCGAGTATTGCTTCAGCCACAGGTCTGCCATTAAGAACTCTTGCAGCCATGCTTAGTCACCCCAGCTCTTTGTAGAGCGGGAACCTCTCGCACAGGTTTTTCACCTTCTCCCTACACTCAGCCACGACACGGTTTTCACGCATCTTCGCCTTAAATTCCTTCACATACTCCTGTCTATTTTTCGGAGGCATTTCGAATTTGAGTGTTTCGAAAGAGATTTTAGCAATTATTTCTCCTATTTCTTCCATCTCCTCCTCCTTCATGCCACGGGAGGTGACTGCAGGTGTTCCAGCCCTCACGCCACTAGGGTAGAAGGGAGAAGACTTTTCTCCAGGAACAGTGTTCTTGTTAACGATGACCCCGCAAAGCTCTAGTGCCTCCTGCACCAGGACCCCTCTTCCTACTCCGTTGTCAGACAAGTCTATCAGAACCATGTGCGTATCTGTTCCTCCTGTGACCAGTTTCAACCCGTGTTCAATAAGCGTCTTTGCAAGAGCCTTAGCATTCTTAACAACCTGTTCAGCGTAAGCTTTGAAACTTGGCTCCTGAACCAGCTTAAGGGCAACGGCTATCGCAGCAATATTGTTCTCGTGAGGACCGCCTTGGAGACCCGGGAAAACAGCCTTATTTATCTTCTCAGGAAGCTCCCCATCTTTCTCAACACCCTTATCCGTCACCATGACCATAGCGGCGCGCGGCCCCTTCAGAGTCTTGTGAGTCGTGGTGGTTATTATGTGCGCATGCCGAGACGGGTTTGGGTGCACCCCTGCAGCAACAAGCCCAGCGATATGAGCTATGTCTGCAGCCATGTATGCCTCCACCTCGTCAGCTATTTCCCCGAATTCCTTGAAGGGGAATTCTCTTACGTATGCAGAGTAGCCGCACCATATGAGTTTAGGTTTATGCATCCTAGCCAGCCTCCTCGCCCCCTCAATATCGATCAAGCCGTCATCCTTCACATGGTATGGTACGCTTCTGTAGAAAATCCCGCTGAGGCTGACCTCCCAGCCATGAGAGAGGTGTCCGCCCTCCCTGAGGTCAAGCCCCATTATGGCGTCCCCGATTTTGCACGTAGCAAGGTAGACCGCTAGGTTTGCAGGAGTCCCTGAGTAAGGCTGGACATTAACATGAGGCACGCCGAAAACCTTCTTAGCCCGCTCTATCGCAAGCCTCTCAACTTCATCTATAACCTCGTTGCCACCGTAATACCTTCGTCCAGGATAGCCCTCAGAATACTTGTTTGTAAGCACTGAGCCGAGGGTGGATAAAACTGGAAGTGGAGCAAAGTTCTCAGAAGGTATGAGGTCAAGGGTTTCACGCTGCCTCTGAAGCTCGCGGAGAATTAGCTTGGCAAGCTCCTCGTCAGCCTTCATCAGGTCCTCAAGCCAATAGGACATTGACGGCATCTTCGGAAACTCGCATCCTTATAAGGGCTTCTATTACTTCATGTTCACTTATCTTCTAAAATATCTTAAATGACTTGCTTTCTACTTTCACTTTAGTGGGTAAAACGTTTTTATAGCGATTCATTCAACAGGGTTGGGAATGGGTGACAGCACCTGCGACGCCAAGGACGAGCTTAGAAGAACTATGAGAGAAAAGATCCTCTCCATGTCGGAGGAGCAGAAAAAAGATAAGAGTCTGAAGATTATCCACAGGCTTAAGGGTCTTGAAGAGTTTTCTAAAGCAAGATGCATCATGATCTATGTTTCTAAGGATGATGAGGTTGATACGACTAGGCTGATCGAGGAGACACTCAGATCCGGTAAGAGGGTTGTGACTCCAGTAGTCGACTTGGAGAAGAAGGAGTTGATCCCATACGAGATATCTAGTCTTGAGGAACTAAGCCTAGGGACCTTTGGCGTAATGGAGCCTAAGCCCGGAGACGCAAGAAGAGTTGACGTGGATGAGATAGATCTCGTAATAGTGCCAGGAAGAGCTTTCGATAAGGATTGCAACAGGCTTGGAAGGGGGGGAGGCTACTTCGACAGGTTTCTGAGGAGGCTGTCGGGTAGGAGGAGACTCATAGGCCTAGCTTTCTCAGAGCAGGTCTTAGACCGCATACCTGTAGGTAGGGGGGATGTGAAGGTTGACGCAGTAGTCACAGAGTCCACAGTTATAAGACGCGGGGCTTGGCTAGGCGCAAAAACAGGTTTCTTCACGACACGTATGCTGGTTGTCTCATCACTCTTCACAGCTGTCTTCATTGTGCTCAGCGCGGTTCCAGCTTCCCCTATACTGGGGGTACCAGGTGGAAAGTTCACGCTCTCCAGTGTTCTACCCGCGCTCTACAGTGTTCTGCTGGGCCCTGTTCACGGAACCATCGTGGTTTTACTGGGAGCAGTCTTAAGCTTCACGATTAAGCCTCCGGTCTTCCTATTCCTAGACTTCTTATCACCAGTTACCAACGCGCTTATAGCTGGGCTTCTTTGGAGGAGGAAAACATGGCTAGCCCTGTTCACCTATATCGTTGCCTTAACCGCGTTTATTACAGGACCCTTCACCCTGCTTACCATTCATGCCACCTTTTTCGAGTGGAGCGTGGATTTACCGTTTCACTGGCTTCACGTATTGGCAATCCCGGTTTCACTAGTTTCTGTTAAGCTCGGCGACTCTAAGAAAGAGGTTGCGTTGTGGACGAGGTTTTTCGGGTGTGCTCTAATGGGTACGATGGGGCAGCACTCTGTCGGCAGCACGCTCTTTGAATACGTGCTAGGCTTAATTGGGGGGATGAGCAGAGAGTTTTTCGTAGCAACCTGGTACACGGTTTTCTGGGTTTATCCGGTAGAGAGGATTATTTTCGCGTTAACAAGCACGATGATCGGTGTACCATTGATCCGAGCGTTAAGCAGGGTGCCTGAACTAGGTCAGAAACCATCGTAGGATTCTCCCGACCATATGGGTCTGGCTTCACCCACAGTGAACTCTGAGCCAGTAACAAGTATCTTACTATTCTTATCTGCTGATGAGAAAACACTGTTCACAGCCTCCTTTACAGTCGGTTCAGCACTGAACCTAGCGTTCAGATTACTCAGAACATCAGCCATGCTCTCAATGGGAAGCGCTCTCCCCATAACACTGTGCCGCGTCAAGACGAATTTACTGGTGATTCTTGTAAGAGAATTAAGTATACTAACATAGTCCTTGTCTGAGGAAATGCTTACGACTGTTGTAAACCTGCTTTCCGGCATCATTTCCTCCAGGCTGGAAACCAGCGCCTCAGCGGCTGCAGGATCCTTCGCACAGTCAAGTATCACTAGTGGTTCCCTACTGATTGGCTCCAGTCTGCCCGGCCAAGAAACCCTGTGGAGACCTCTTCTTAAAACCTCATCGTTTAAATCTGATTCACCCATAGCCTCGGAGAACTTGAGAACACTCACTATCGCAGTCGAAACATTATCTGCTTGAAACCTACCCCTGAGCGAAACCTCTAGATTCCTAAACACTAGGTCTTTAAGCTCAACATCCATCTTTAAACCGTTTAAATCAGACTTGAGGATCCTCTGCTTAACATCCCTAGATACGAGCGTTAGCTCTGAGCCAAGCTCCCGGCACCGTTCCTCAACCACCTTTAGAGCTGGCCCTGAGCAGGCTGAGACAGTCGGTCTCCCCGGTCTTATTATTCCAGATTTTTCGAAAGCAATCTTCTCCACAGTGTCGCCAAGATGCTTCGTGTGCTCTAGAGAGACGTTGGTTATAACTGAGAGGACGGGGTCGCAAGCATTCGTCGCGTCAAGCCTGCCCCCCATCCCGACTTCAACCACAGCCACGTCAACCTGTTTCTCTGAGAAATATTTGTAAGCCATTGCAACACAGCATTCGAAGAACGTTGGTAGACGCCCCATTGTTTTCGAAGCTTTTTCACCCGCCTCCTTAACCTTCTCATAAGTCTCAACAACCTCCCTCCTACTTATCTCCTGACCGTTCACCACTATTCGCTCAGTAAACCGGCAGAGGTGCGGCTTAGTGAACACTCCTACTCTCAAACCCTTTTCGCGAAGCAAAGAGCTTATCACGGCAACTGTCGACCCCTTCCCGTTCGTGCCGCCTACGAGAATTACCGGGTAGTCCCGTTCAGGATTTCCAAGCCCGCTCAGAACCCCTTTAATCACGTCGAGGCCAAGCTTTATTCCCCTAAGACCATATAGTTCATTAAGCACACGCACATACTCCTCATCAACCCTTTTGCTCAATGCTTGAAGCACCTTCTTCCAGTGAAAACCATCGCAACCCCCCTCTTGTTAGCAGCCTCTATCACTTCATCGTCACGCTTCGACCCGCCTGGCTGAACTACGTACCTGAGGCCAGCGTCTGCTATAGCATCTATGCTGTCCGGAAACGGGAAAAACGCTTCTGAAGCGAGCACACACTCCTTCAACACCTTCTCCGGTTGAAGCCTATTCCTGACACAGTATTCGACTGCCCTAGGGATTGCAAGCCTAGTTATTGAATCAACCCTGTTCGGCTGGCCGCCGCCTATCCCTATCGTGTGGTAGAAACCCTCAGCGTACTCCCTCGCTATGACCACAGCGTTAGAAATAACGTGTTTAACTGCTAGGCAGGCGAACCTAGCCAGCTCCAGCTTCTCCCTCGGAAACCCTTCTTTCGTCACAAGCCTGAACTCAGAGGTTTTGACGTAGCCCAAATCCCTATCCTGAACCAAAAGCCCACCTGATACAAGCCTGCGCTCCTTCGTAGACCGGCATCTCTCCAAGTTCCCCACCTCAAGCAGCCTTATCCTCTCGCTCCTCCCTAAGACTTCAAGAGCTCTGCTTGAAAAAGAGGGGGCGAGCACAACCTCAATAAACCTTTTAGAAATAAACTCTGCAACCTCCTGATCCACCGTGTACGAGAGGCCGAGGACACTGCCGTATGCACTCGTCGGATCACTGCCCCACGCCACTCTGAGAGACTCCAATGGAGTTGGACCTGTTGCCATAGCGCACGGACTCCTGTGTTTAATTATGACTGAGGTGAAGCCGTACTCAGCCAGGTCCAGTACTGCCCAGAGAGCCGTGTCGGAATCAAGAAAATTGTTGAATGACATCGGCCTGTTGAACGGCCTCTTGGCTCTTGCGACACCACCCTCCTTAGAATCCTGCTCAACGTAGAGGCTGGCACTCTGATGCCAGTTCTCACCATACCTTAGTTTTTCCGCCTCCTCGTAACCCAGGTAAAGCAGCTCTTTCCCGAGAAGCGTCTTCGACACCAGCCTTGAAATCTCCTCCTCATACTTTGCGACGAAAATCAACGCCTTAACCGCTAAACGCTTCCTCGTTTCAGCGGAAACATCTCCTTTTGAAGCCAACTCATCCACCAACAGGCTGTAATCATCGGGGTCGCAAACCACCACAACATCCATGAAGTTCTTAGCCGCAGCCCTCAAAAGTGTTATCCCACCTATGTCGATTCTTTCAACAATATCCTCAAACGGCATATCCTCTCTTGGCAGCACATAGGGGTTGACCACCACCATGTCTATCAGAGGAGAGTTTAGTCTTCCAACCTCCTCCATATGCGACTTCTTCGACCGGGAGGCGAGAATACCCGCGTATATCAGCGGGTGAAGCGTCTTAACCCTGCCGTCTAAAATACTTGGGAAACCAGTTATCTCAGAAACATCCTTAACGTCAAGCCCTGCTTCAACAAGCCTCCGCCGAGTACTCTCAGTCGCGTACAGCTTAAAACTGAAACCCAAAAGCTTCGCCGCGAAGTCCCTAAGCCCTCTTGGATCCGAAACCGAGAGCAGCGCAACCCTCTCCCTCATTCCACATTGGCAGAAAACACCCAGTTTAAATGTTTAACTTAACGAATAGCACGGCGTAATAGAGGCTGATTCCACCTCTAGATGGAAACAATTCGATGAGGCTGAGGATGACAAGTTGAAGTAATACGGTCTAGTAATAATTGTCCCTGGGAACCTAAGCTGCAAGAACCTTTTTCACCAGCCTTCTAAAAATAAGAGGCGGCTTTTCGAGGAACGAGAAGACAATGGCTATAGCAGTCGGAATCTTCCACTTTGGGAAACAAGCGGGATTAAGCCGGCTGGAGAATTCGAAAAGGAAAGCCAAGCATGTTGTAAAAGTTTAGCCAAAAGTTTTTAAGGAACAAAATCCTAAAAAAATAGCTTGAAGACAAAAAATAAGGGTTTAGGGCTTAAGGTGAAAAATCTGCGTATACTTTTCCCAACCGTTTTCACAATCCTTATACTTCTACTAGTTTCCACCCCTTCCCGGGCCGCATCATTCAGCATAGTTTCTGTTCCAAGCCCCCTGCCGCAAGGCAAGGTTGGAGAACACTATTCAGTAAAATTCAAAACTACTTCAGGCTACCAGGCTGACTGGTCATGTACACCTGCAAACCCGGTTCCCGGCTTAAGCTTCTCAAGCATGAACTGGGTGACGGAGATAACGCTTAGCGGAACCCCTACTCAAGCCGGAACCTTCCAGTTCGGTTTAAAAGCACAATATAAGACAGATGTTGCGACTGCCAAGTTCACAATCACCATAATGCCTTACTTCAGCATAGTTGTCGAACAGACTGAGCCTGTTGACGAACTTCATATTCCTCATCTTCCCCAAGACATATACGAGGGAATGTTTTGCCGTTTCGACATTTACACGGATCACCCGGACGGGTTAAACGCTCACTTAAGCTGGACAGTGACAGGCTCCGTCCCAGAATTAAGAGTTAAGCCGCTTAGAGACCATACTTTAACGGATAGCCCAGGTATTTTTCTGGAGGGTAATGCTACGACTGCGGGCGAATACTGGGTGACTGTTACAGCTAGGGACACTGCAGGCCACAGCGCGACGACAAGTTTCCCGGTGAGGATTCACCCTGCCTACTGCACTTTCAACATTCGGCCCGACACATCTTCAATAGTATGGAATACAACAGTCCTATTATATAGTAGAGCAGTCAGGGACGAGGCTACGTACAGTGAAAGCTTGGATGCATATGTGCATGTTCTTCATATAAATTTATCTAGGTTCTGCAGAGGCAACCCTTCAGACGTAAATATCACCACACTATATATGGAGGGGCTTCCTCGCGGTATTACAGTAGACACATTCATGTATATAGGTGGAGACATAGATCCATTAGGAGAAGTAGTTTACGGGAATGGGATCATTTTTCTAAACAGGGGAGCATACATACTTCTCAACAACCACAATCCTTCAGTAGACGTTGTGATCCGCCTTTTAATGGATGAGCCCATGGAAGTATCAAGCCCATATCCTGGAAGGACATACCCGGTGAGGATAAGTGCGGTGGCGGAGAGCGGGGAAGTTAAGAGCGTGAACGTTACGCTTCAGGTTTTCCATTATGTTGCTAATCTAACCATCACTGGCTTAAGACCAGTGTCGCAGTACCCTAATCCTAATCACATGGGTGGCCCGCGCGGCGGGTGGACAGATCGCGATTTAGCATTGGGAAAACAGACGATCTTCAGGTTTAACTACACGCTTGACTTCCCATACGCTATTAACGTTACTCTCCAGCTAAGTTTTCCAAGCAACGAGTGGAGATGGAGAATATCTGAAACACCTAGCTCATGGGTTAACTTCATGCAGGAGAAAGGGTTCTCCTGGTTTATTCCAAGCGGCGGTGCAGCGTACAGCGAGTTCGCCGTCAACGAGACCTTTACACTGGTACCGACTCGAAGACCTTTAACACGCTTCTTCTTTGCAGAGAAATTACGTGGTGCACCGGTTTGGTATCCGACTCCAGAAGTCGAGCACCCCTCCTCAAGGGAAAACCCTGTCAGTGTTACTCTTACACTCGTCAAGAAAGGAAACCTTGTCTTATACAAGGATCTTCCGATCGGAGAACAGATATGCTTCAGCGAGACATTCTACACGGCACCATGGGATGGGAATCTTAAGCTGGGATACTTTATAATGGATAGAAGTAATTACACTGCTGAGCAGCTTGACGCCATCCATTCAAATTTCCCGGATGCGATAAAGAAATATTTAAGCGGAATATTTCCCATCAAGGTTAAGGAAGTCAGGTGGATGAGGTATGTTTCAACACCCTACGTAACGGGTTTAAGCGAAGAAAATTCCTGGATATGGGATGGCGATACTTTTGCCGAGGAGATTGGGGAAGCTAATTTAGACAGGGGGGTTGTAATAGTTCCAAACGACGGTTTGGATTGGTTTGGTGCCATAGGCGTAGTGTTCCATGGATGGGGATCTGTCGACCCGAGTAGGATCGCCTTCGTCGAATATAATTATGCTGTTGATGCTAATAGATTCGAGTATTTCCCCGTGGTGGCGCATGAGCTTAGCCACACCTTCGACTATCCAGACATATATTATGGAGAGAACTTTCCAGTCACATTCTGTACAACATGCCTATATTATGGAAATACAAGTGATCCTACTAGTGACGAGGGGTGTAGTGGAGTTCCGTTGGTCCTAGGCTACTGGGCTTACTTCGACGAGATTAATGGTGGCCTAATACATGTTGGTGAGCCTGGGCAACGTGACATAATGGCTTGCGCGCGAGACCGGCATCACTGGGCATATCATTCTTGGGGCACGGTTGGATGGGGTTGCTCTGGTTTTGAAGACCCTCCCGAAGGTTTACTTGTCTCACTACTGATATTTCGGAACGGTACCGTCATAGATAGGCCTTTCACCAGGCTTTTCAACCATTCCCAGCCTTTTCTGCCTACCAATGTTACTGGAAACTCCTACCTTAAGCTGATCAATAGGAATGGTGCTGTTCTCAGGACTTATCCTCTCAACTTCACGGATGACGCCTTCAAAATATATGGGGCTGAAGGTGTTGAAACGGATTTAACGTCTCTGGTGGCTGTGGTGGAGTGGTTCAGCGATCTTGGTAGAGTGGAGTTCGTCGGCCCTGATGGCAGGGTCTGGTTCAGCAGAACGGTTTCGTTGAACACTCCTGTGGTTAGCGTAGAGTTTCCGTTTCCAGCTATGAGCCTTAAGAAGGGTGGGACATACGTGTTGAAATGGGTTGGCAGCGATGCTGATGGAGATAGCCTCTGGTTCAACGTTCAAATTAAGAGGAGTGATGAGTCAAGCTGGATGATAATCGCCCACAGGACGACGGAGAATACTGTTAGCTTCACAGTGCCTGAGGATTTTGAACCGGGTAATTATACTCTCATGGTTAAGGCTACGGACGGGGTTAACACCGGGTACGATTTGGTTGACCTGATGATTCTGGACAGTCTCCCACTCTACACGCTAAACGTCGATAGCAATGTGGGTGTTGAGATAAGCGGCTCCGGAATCTATGAGGAGTGGAGTAACGTTACTCTAACAGCTCCCCAGAATGCTCCTGTGGAGGGTGTGCTTGGTCTTCTAGGAGGCAGGTACGTGTTTCAGGAATGGGTAGGCTTCGCCAACACTAGGGAGAACCCTGTTAACATAATTGTTTCCGGTGGGGAAAGAACCTTGACGATGAAAGCAGTGTACGCTCAGGATTTAACTGTTGCCTACATTATGGTTGGCATAATGCTGGTAGCAGTGGCCTTAGCAGCATTAATCATTGTTAAGCGTAGAAGGAGACCAGCATCACCGCCTTCTGCATCAGCTTCGCAACCAGCGTAAGAATTAATCTAAGCCTCTTTTTCAACCATCCTCTCCCGGATTTGATAAAAGTATTTAAGATATCAGCTTGTTAAATTAGTTGAGCACATTTGCGTGAAAGCGATAAGATGAAATTGAAGAAGAAAATTGGAGAAGTCCTAGAGAGACGTGGAGAGATAATCGCAGCGTATCTCTACGGCTCAACGGTTAAGGGCTACGAGGGGAAGGGAAGCGATATAGATGTTGGGCTGCTTCTAAGAGAGGATTTTGAGGCGGATGTTCTATATCCTGCTAGGATAGCTGGAGAGATAAGGGAGGGATGCAACCTTGACCAAGAGGTGGATGTAAGGATTCTGAATATGATGCCCTGCCGCTTCCTCCATCAAGTAATCAAGGAGGGCGAGGTAATCCTGTCTGCAGATGATGAGAAGAGGGTTAAGTTCGAAACATCTGTTATAGACAAGTATATGGATTTAAAGCCCTTCTATGATCAGTATGACGAGAAGAGAAAGGAGAGGCTTTTGAAATGCGCTTAGAGAGGGAAGTGATAGAGGGGAAATTCGACATTATTGATCGCAACCTCAGGTTTCTAGAGGGATACAAAACCATGAGTCCGGACCAATTCGTGGAGAGTTATAAAGACGTTCAGGCTGCGAAATATTCCATATTGGAAATCATGGAGGCCTGCATCGACATTGCCAACTACATAATTGCTGTGAAAGGTTTCAGAAGAGCAGAGGAGTATAGCGAGATGTTTAGGGTTCTGAAAGAGGAAAGGGTTATAGGAAAAGAACTCGCTGCTAAACTGGGGGACATGGCTAGATTCAGAAATCTCTTGGTCCATAGGTATGGGGAAGTGGACAATAGAAAATTATTAGAGATAATCAAACATAGTCTTAATAACATTGAGGAATTTGAGAGGGAAATCGCGAAGTTCGTTAAGGAAGAGTAACTGCTGCATAAGCATTAAGCCCTCAGTTCACGAAACCGAATAAGGCTAAACTACCACATGCTTCTTCTAAGGCTTCAGATCCATTCCCACGATTAGCAGCACTCCTGAGGCTTTCATGACTAAACAGGCAGCGACTATAGTAAAGTTAATATCGTGCAGAAAAATTCTCTCGGCAACATGGGCAATGAGGTAATAGAGGTCTCCACAAAATACGCTCAACAGCTAGTAGAGGTTACTTCAATGATAAGGGAGCGGGTTAGAAGAAGCGGCGTAAAAAACGGTGTTTGCTTTATCTATGTTCCTCACACAACTGCCGGCATAACTGTAAACGAGAATGCTGACCCTAGTGTCATCACAGATATTCTTACTACTCTCGACCGTTTAATTCCGGTGGATGGTGATTACAGGCATTTGGAGGGTAATGCTCATGCTCATGTGAAGGCTAGTATAGTTGGGCATAGCGCTATCCTGCTCGTAGAGGATGGTGAACCCGTGTTAGGAACATGGCAGGGTGTTTTCCTGTGTGAGTTCGACGGGCCCAGGAGACGAAAAATTTTATTGAAGATAATGGGCGAGTAAAATACTCGTGCAGATTCATGCTTAAGAAGAGGCTACTGTTCTGTGAATAAGTCGGCGACACTAAGCCTTAAAGGCACAGGTAGCCCTATTAATGGGCTCGCCACTCTCCAAGCATCTCTACTCCAATTCTTTTGAGCAGGAGACTCGGAACCCTTGTCTTTAAGCGAGAAGGCTTTCGTAAGCATAGGAGAGGAGACTATTATGGAGGAGGCTAAGCCGCCTATGAGGCTGAGCGGGGAACGCATAGTAGCAAGCAGTATCCCGGATAATAATCCTACTGTGATGATGAGCAGGGAGGCGGTTAGCATGATTGTCCTCGACCTCCTGCTGATTGGGTACTCTACGAATAGGACCCTGCCTCCAGAAGCGTCTAGGAGAACCCTGAAAGACCTATTCTTGTAAACATACTCCATGAGCCAGAAGGGGTAGTGCACAAGCCCAAGGTAGTTAACCTCAATCTTCTCAACCCCTTTAGACCCGCTACAACTTCTGCTTGCCTCAGCCATCGCCTGCCCCTCTATGAACCGGTGGGCAATGTTGTAGGCTTCCCCGTAGCTCATCGTAGGCATGTAGAACCTGCTTCTCTGAGCCTGACTAGGGTTGAAGAAACTTCTCCCCCTCACCGAGAAGGAGAGGCTCCTAGCGAAATCATCCAGCCATGTTCCAGTGTAGGCTGCTAATACAGGCATGTTCCTGGTCTCCAAGTAGCTCGCATACCTGCCGCCGTAGGAGCATGACGAGTAGGCTTTGCAGCTGAAAACATGGTATGGAACATTATAGAGTTCAGCGCTGCGCAGATTAGCCTCAGCATTAAAATCATCCGGGACACCGTACCTCCTCAATATGAACTGCATCGCCTTACGCCAGGCTGACGGGCTGTCAACGTATGACGGGAACATGTAGTACTCCCATTTCTTACCGGTTGACGCTTCGAAAGTATGGCCGCAATACGGGCATACAATTATTGAGGCTGATTGGGGGACAGTTATCGCAGCATTGCAGTTTAAGCAGACTATTGTTCTTAGACTCACTTCCACTTCTCCTCCCTCACGTCGCTTATACACTTGTTCGCTAAAAAGGCTCCGGCTGCTGAAACAAGTATGAACAGGCCTGCGAAGATAAGGCTCTCCAACAATAAGGGTGTGAGAAGCACGCCCACCAGCACGGTTAAGATGCTTCCTACAAGGTAGAGAATTCTCCGGCTTAGGAATACTGGCTCCGAAACCCTTAGGAATTGCAGGTTATAGCCTGAGACGCTGACCCTGTACATTCCGCCCCTATACTTGTAGACTAGGCTCCATAAGGGTGCGAGCAGAACCCAGAAGGAGTTTACTTTCGACTCGCAAGAATAGTAGTAGAAGCCGTCTAAACTCTTGGAGGAACGTATGCTCTCCCTCAAATCGTCTTCAGCCATGTCCCTAAGCTCATCCTCAGCCTCCTCAGGTAGAAGCTCAGCGTTCAAAACTTGCAGCCCGATTTTCTTCCAGTCCACTGCCTCCAGGGGTTGCGGGTCGTTAACCGATTTAGCCTGTTTAATCAACTCCTGTAAACCGTATTCAGCAGCCTCCCTCCTTGCTTCAACAGCAAGCCGTAGAGGAGTGTTAAACGATCCCCGCTCCGTAACCGTTCTAGTAACGTATGATTTACCTCGTTTCTCCGTAATTCTCCTGAAGCCGATCCATTCTCCTCTAGTGGAAACATCACCCATTAGAATCGGAACATAGAAGCCTTGCGCTTCAACCAGTTCTAACTCCCCATAGACTCTACTCATATCTGGGTCGTGTTTCATCCTGTTCCAGAAGGCGTTGACCACCTCATCTCTCGTGCGCGTCGGCATAACGAACATTTCGAATCTCTCTGTTGAAAACCAGTTGACTGTCCCACAGTATTCGCATATGCAGGCTATTGTTTCAGGAGTATAGTTTAAGGGCCCTCCGCAGTTAGAGCATTTGAATACTTTCTCAGACTCTGTTTCAGTCAACTCCTCTTCCTTGAAACGATTACTCCAACCAGAACTATGATTATAAGGGATACGCTTAAGTTTAGCATAAGGTTGCCTGTGGCAGGCGTTAGTATTAGTGATGCTCCTATGCTTGAAAGAATCAAGCCCCAAACCAAGTAGTACCTCCAGTCTCTGGCAACAGCGGAGAAGAGAATAGTGTAGACGCCTAGAGAGAGAAGCGGGATAGACATTAAGAGGAAAGGAGAAGTGTATCCTGTTGAAGCCAAGACGCCGTCAACGCCGATGGACACTAGGAGGAGTGCTAAAGCGTATCCACCGTAGCCTGTTCTCCTTCCAATCATCTCTTAATCATCTAAGAGAGTTTAGCACCGCAGTTCAGGCAAAACTTTGAGCCTTCAGGTATCGAGGACCCGCATTTCGGACAGTTAACAGTCTGAGGCTGCAACGGGGCTCCGCAGTTCATGCAGAACTTGGCTGCGCTCGGGTTCTGTGTTCCACACTTTGGGCAGGCTACTGTTCCAGTTGGAGCTGGTTGAGAAGACTGCGGAGGAGGTGGGGGAGGCGGCGGAGCCTGTATTGTTGAACCACAGTTGGGGCAGAACCTGCTTGTAGAAGGCACTTGAGCCTTACAGTTAGGGCATATTACCATTGGGGTGGCAGCAGCCTGCTGCATGATTTGAGGTATTAACACTATTCCGGTTCCCGCCGCAGCTCCCTGAGACTTGCTCAATGATTCGGCGACGCTCTTAGTAGTATCCATAGCCATAACCTGTGTTGCAGCACCACCAGTCTGCTTAATCCAGAAGAGCCTATCCCTGTATTCAGGCGTCGTGTCAACGCCTTCAAACTTGAGGTCGACAACATCTATGCCTACACGCTTAAACTCCTCGTCTATTGTAGCCTTAACCTTGAAGGAAACCTCCTCCAGCTTAGTGAATACTGACACAAGGTCATATTTTGAAAGCTGGGTTATCAGCCTCTCGTTCATGAAGCCTCTTAGAAAATTGTTGACAGCATCAGTCGTGTAGGCGCTCTGCCCTCCAACAACCTCCATGACAAAGATCTTGGGGTCATCTATCTTAAACCAGAAGGAGCCGTAGAACTTTAACGGGGCCAGCTCAGTGGTTTGCCCGCTGGCTCCGAACAACCCTTTAAACTGCTTCGTTGACACGAATATTACTGTCGCCTTAAAAGGCGTTGTTTCGAATCCAGCTATCCTTGAAAGCACCCCTGTTATGAGTGGAAGATTCATCGTTGTTAAAGTATGTCTACCCGGTCCTAAAACATCGTATGCCTTACCGTCCCTGAAGAATATTGCAGCCTCATACTCGTGAACGATGAGTTGTGCACCCCAAGTTATCTCCTCCTTAGGATACCTCCAGACAATGTCCTCTGCTGAAGCACCTATCCACTCTATTATTTGAGGCATGTTCAGACACCTCCCTGAAGGGAGACTATTGCCTCCTCTCTTGACGCGAACGCGGTTTCAAGCTCAATCGTTTTCGACTCAAGCTTCTTCAAAAGGCTTGGAAGCACATCCAAGCTTCCGGCGCTAGCAGAGTTACTCGCCTCCTCAGCAATGCTGGAGACCTCCTCACACATTCCGAGAAGCCCGTAGTCATGATTCATCAGCTTATCCAGCTCTTCCTCACGCACTTTAACCAGGTCGAAGAAGCCGGAGTAACCGTAGTCTGCATGCTCAACCTTGTTTATAACCCTATCCAAGATTGCGGAAACTCTGTTGAGCCTTTTAAACAGCTCAACTTCATCGGAATCAGCCACCTCTCTCAAAACGTTCTTCAAATGAGACCTAGCGGTCTCAAGCTTCTTAACCATGAATCCTCTTAGAAGCTTATCTGCTTCCCTCCTAACCTCCTTCTGCTTATACCCCCTGTAGCCAGGTATGTATGAGGCTATCTTTTCTGAAAGCCCTCTTTTCTCCTCATACTTCCTTACAAACTCACTCATGAAGAATAGTCTTCATAAGGTAACTTAAAAACATTACTTATTGAAGAATTTATAGTATTCTAATTTCCTCTAGAGATCTTATTTTCAAAACCTCGGGATTCAAAAGGCTTGGGGGAAGCTTCCCGCTGAGAATAGAAATGATGTTTTCAGCAGCAGTTTCCGCAAGCCTCCTTCTCGCTTCAAAGGTTGCGCTCGCAATGTGCGGAGTGAGAACCACGTTATCCATTCCTATCAACGGGTTGTCGGGGTCAATGGGCTCCTTCTCGAAAACATCCAGTGCGGCTCCAGCTATCCATCCCTCTTTCAGAGCTTTTATCAAGGCTTTTTCATCCAGCACCGCTCCCCTCGATATGTTTACCAGGTATGAGGAGGGCTTCATGCTCCTAAGCTCGTTCTCACCTATCATCTTAACGGTTTCCGGGGTTAATGCTGTAGAGACGATCAGGAAATCCGCTTCCCTAAGAACATTGTTGAAATGCATGTAGGCTATGCCCAGTTCCTTCTCGACATCAGGTTTCCTAGTCCTACTGTAGTACACTACTCTCATGTTTAGACCTCTTGCTCTCTCAGCCACAGCTCTTCCAATAGCCCCGAGCCCTATTATCCCAAGGGTTTTACCACTTATCCCTTGGCCAAGCATAAACATGGGGGACCATGCGATCTTCCATAATCCTTTTCTCAGGAACCTGTCTGCGTCAACAATTCTTCTCGAAACTGTGAAAAGGAGCGCCAGAGCGAATTCTGCAACAGCATCTGTCAAAACCCCCGGAACATTCGTGACGTAGATTCCTCTGGCAGTCGCCTCCTTCAAATCAATGTGGTCGTAGCCTGCACTCATAGTGCTTAAAACCCTGAGTCCGCTGGCTTTCTCCAAAACCTCCTTATCTATTCTGTCCCCGAGAAGTATTAGCGCCGCATCCTTGTCCTCTAGGCTTTTTACCAGAATGTTTCTAGGTACAGGGTACTCTGAATCATATGTCTCAACTTCGCAATAATTCTTAAGCAGTTGAACAGCAGACTCCTGTATTCTTCTCGAAACGAAGACTCTGGGCCTAGCCACATTAATCATGCTTCCTAAGGGTTTTAAAAGATTTTATTAAACGTTAACGGTGCAGGTGAAAATGCGGCTTCGCCAAGAGGCCAGTGTTAGGAGGATGTTAAAACCATTATGTGAGGATAAGCGTCCCCATGCTTCACACGCCTCTCATGCTCCAGATCCAGCCCTATTTCTGAAGAGATTTTCTTAACGTAGTCCGGCTTGAGAGTTATTAGTACAATCTTCCCGCCGTCTTCCAGAACCTTTTTCATCTCCAGCAGGCATCTACTGTAGAGTGGATACGGTTTAATTCTGGCTACTGGCCTAGTGCCGTAGGGAGGATCAGTAATAATCCTGTCAACCTTAAACCCTATAGCTTTAGAAAGCTTTCTGCAGTCAACCTTTTTAAACACTATCTTCTCCCCAACCCTCATAGCCTCAGCGTTTAAAGCAGCCCCCTCAAGAAAATAATCTGAAGCATCGAATCCGTATATCTTCACCCTGCTTACTGTAAGCGCTGTTTCAATGGGTATGGTTCCGCCACCGCACATAGGGTCAAGCACTTTCATCCCTGGTTTAACCTCGGCAAGCCTGACCATAGCGTAGGCTATAGAAGGCTTAAGGGCGGCAGGATGGTTGAAAACCATGTACCTGCCGTGAGAATACTCTCCACCGGAAAGACTGATGAAGCAAGCATCATCAATGATCTCAATGAAAACTTTCACTTCGAAGGTTTCTAAGTCCACTTTAAGACGGTGTTTGTCAACCAAGGCTTGGCCAGCCACCTTCTCGACCTCGATGCTACTGTACTCATGTTCACCTCGTCTTCTGCAAGTTACTCTGAATGAGGAGGCTTTGAGGAAACCGTTTGGAAAACTCATTCTCATGATCTCCCTGTAGATTTTTTCAAGAGCCGCCCTACTCCTCTCAACCCTGAACGAACCGACATATTCGGCTAGGGAATCTATGCTTCTAAACGGGGTTGGTGCCTTATTTCCGAAAACCGGCATATCCACGATAAGCTTCCCCGGAACCCTCAGAGGATTATTCTCGACAATAATATTTAATCCTATTTTCTCCTCGAACTCTTTTCTAACGATGTCCTCAATACCAGGCGGGAAAGCCGCGAGAAACCTTGACACTCTTAATCAATAAAGTAAAGACGGTTTTATAACTCTTAAGGAAAAAAGACAGCATTGGTTTAGGCTCCTACTTGCAGGAGCTTACTGTAATATGCCTATTCTTCTCAAGATATCCAACGAGACCTCAGGAGTCAGTCTTTCAGGCCTAGACAGGTTCTTGAAGACTTGAGACACGTAGATCAGCAGAGAGACCTCGTCATCGTTTAAGATTTGCACCTTAATATTTTCAAAGGATTTGAGGATATCTTGCAGCTCAGGATCTATTGGGCTTGTTGTAAGCAGAATAAGCCTGTTAAGCTTCTTACTCTTAGCTATCTCCATGAGTGGCTCGATACTGCTCCTAGTTAAGCCCTCCTGAGGCTTAGGTGCTTTAACTATTATTCCTACGTTAGCCCCTCTGGAAGTGCTGTCCGTGAAAAGTATGTCTACCTCTCTTTTTCTGGTTAGAGATACGTTTATCCTCTTTCTACCCATCAAGTTCTCCTTGCCCAATCCGTTTTCAATAAGGATTGATACAGCCTGTTCCAAAACGATGCTTCTCTCAGAGGTTTTTTCAATATTGTAGAACCTAGTTAGTATCTGGTTTTTAACATCGCTATCCGGTTCAATTGGGATAATGAACTCGGCGAGCGGTGGACCCATCTTCATAACTGCCTCCATTGCGACAACCGGGTCAACAAATCTTGGTTCAGTTATTCCTTTGCTAATCCTGTCTGCAAGTATCTCGATGCACGTAAAGCATTCGAAAAGTAGCCTGCGTATTTCACCTCCCGAGTTTGCCCAGAGGAGTTTAACACTGTTCATTGGAAACATATTGGAGTAGTTTTCACTATTCTTGTCCAAGCATAGGGCTTTCACATACCTGTCAATTATGTCTTTAGCCTCCTCTACACTTATTTTCTCCAGACTTACCGGGGTTAAAGCAACCCTGCTGACTATTGCAGGTGCAACCCTGAACCTCTGGCTCTTTAACTCTTCGAACATCATGGGAGTTAATAATAGGAGTATGAATAGCCCTCCGGGCCCACTGTCTATGATCCTCTTCAAAGTGTGGAAGAAAACGTCAATATTGTCCTGCGTAAGGGTTTCAACCTCGTCAACCACTATTACGAAGGGAGCATTACTAGTTAGCTTAGATAGGTTAACAAGCGTCGCCAAGAATTTTAACGCGTTGTCGTCGGACTCTTTCAAATAATCATTAAGATGCTTAATACCCCAGCTCCCATAGTAAGAGCTTGGCAGCCACAGTATCCATTTTGCTAAGGTAAGATCTACAAACCTTCTGGCTCTAGATGGTTCAAACCTTGTTTCAAACATTCTTTCAAGTTCTTCAAGCTCAAGCTTAACAAGCTTATTTAAATCGAGAGTACCCCTTTCGATTAAATCCTCTATGGCTCTGAAATCGCTTAAAACCCTGTCAAGAATCTCCGGCGCCTTCCTCGGTCCTTTCATGAAGAATATTGAAAGCAAGTCGGTTCTAACAATCTTTCGGAAGAGATTAGGATCAATTTTAGATAGGAGCATCTGGTGGAGCTTTAAAGACAGTTCTTTCATAAACGCATCTCCGCCCAATGCTTCAGCAACTTTGGATGTGAAGAATATTAGGGAAGGTTTGTAAACGGAATCCTGAACCGTCGACAAGTATGATAAGGGTTGACCAGGCTTTTCTTGGCTTAACAAGTATTGTAGGTGTAGGGCTAGATGCGTCTTACCACTTCCCGCATCTCCGATAACAATATCTATCTTAGGCTCCTCAAGCCTAAACGAGTAGCCTATTTCCTCCCTAATCCTTTGGAGAGCATTAATCCTTGAGGAGCCTCCGAGTATCCATATTCTCGTCGGAACAGGGGTTAGTGGAAACGGGTTTGCTTCTAATGATAATGAAAAATACCTATTTGACGATTGCATAATGGTACACTCCCCTTGAGGTTCTTACACCTTCAGACGGATCCCCGCTACCTACGTGAAGCTGCATTGCATAAGGGTTGCTACTGTTCAACTCTATAACACGCCTGTCGAATTCTTCACCACTCATCTTCAATTCGGCGGATACTTTCATCCTGAGAAGAGATATTTTTACGTATGGTGCTATAGGGCTCGTCTTAAAGAGACTTGTATAGGCAGATCTTAACACTTTAAGAAACACTTCGTCTGAAACCTGTTCCGATTCGACCTGCTTAGCATATTTAACCAGAGGAAGCTTATCTAGCTTCCCTGTGCAGAATGCTCGGCCAGATTCGGTCGTCCTATATTTCTTGATAGCCTTACCTTTTTCCACAACAGGTTTAAGATAACCTTTCTTAACAAGCTCTTTAAACTCCCTCTCGTTCACACGGCTTTTCCTCAGAATCTCATTTTTAGAGACTCCTCTACTATTATCGGCAAGGACTAATGCAAGCAGTTGGAATTCGTTCAGCCGTTATCACCCGATTAAAATAGGTTTAGGTGATTTTTAAAGCTTCCCTATAAAAACAATTGCAAGCTTAAATATCGCAATATGAAGTTAAATCAGATATCAGAAGCAGCAAATGGACAAGAAAAAGGCGTCTAAAAGAAAGGTTAACGTATCGTTTCCAAACATTAGGTTCGAATGTACGCTTTGCGGAAAATGCTGTATTCAGGACGATAAAAATAGGAGGCTTATAATTCTAACTGGGAAAGATGTTAACGAGATTTCAAACGAAACGGGTCTTAAGACGGAGGATTTTTCAGATAGAAGCTCGAATGAAAAGTATCCATTTATCATGAAGCTCGTGGAACAGAAATGTTTTTTCTTAGAACCCAGTGGGAAATGCAGTATCTACTCAAGCAGGCCGCTAGTATGCAGGTTCTATCCTTTCGTCATGCAGAAGATTGGTGATAAATATGTGTTTCACGCAGACCCTTCTTGTCCCGGACTGGGGAAAGGGAAATATCTTGACAGAGAATATTTTGAAAAGCTTGTGGAAGAGGCGGAGGAACGTTTAGAAAATTCTCACTAGACTGTGCGGGGAGCCCCGCAGTTAGGGCATTTCGACTCGCTCTCAGGAAAAACAGTTCCACAGTATTTGCATGAAACAGTTGCCGATGGTGCTTTCGGAACCTGAGATGGTTGAGCAACCTGTATTTCAATTGTTCTACTGTTTGCGTCTGGGCGACCATCTACTGCAACAACCCCTTTCAGACTCCACGCTACAACTCTGTCAAGACTCTTGAAAGAAGGCGGGGTTCCCAGCGGGATGGGGATTTTAAACTGAAAGCTTTGAATAAAGCCTTCAGGCATATGCATCGCCCCAATTAACTGAGGCTTAGCTGAGAAAAGTACTGCAGACTCCCAAACCTGCTGATCAACCTCTCTTTTAAGAGCCTCGTTGTAAACCCTTCTTATTCTGCGCACCCGTTCAACGCATTCAAGCTCACACCTGATCTCGGTGCAATCAAACTCCTCTTGAGACTCCACTTGGACGACACCCTCCACAGTATCGCCGAGGACAAATAATGGTTTCTTCAGGGTTACGGATACATTGGCCTTAGGAGGAGTAACCTTCTCCTTCAGCTTTCTAAATACACTCATCTTAAGAGGAAGATTTTCTTGAAAGATTTAAACTTTAAAGTTCCTCATTTTCCTTCCCCTGTAGAATCTCGTTCACTAATCTGCCTACATATTTTGCAGTCTTAGCCACTTCATCGTCGAGTTTAGGGCAGGATATTGAATCATTCAGGCTTTCGATAACGATGAAGCCTTCGTAACCTAAATCGTGCAGAGTTTTAAAGGTTTCATCCAAGTTGACATTTATGCTTCTGAGCCATTCCTTGTTCGTAGGATCATTAACGTGAACAAGTTTCACTTTCTCCCCGCATTTTTCAAGATGTTGCATCAGGGTTTCGTTCGGTGGCCGTGCCCTTATGTTTCCAACCTCTAGACAAAGACCAATATTCTCTGAACCAACCTCTTCTAGAAATTTAAGAATGGTTTCTGAAGTTGTGAAATAATCGTTAACAAACTCTACGGCAATATCAATGCCTTTTTTCTCAGCAATATCTGAGCATTCATGGAAAAGATTCAGTGTCCACTTATAGGTTTCATCGACACTAGCATAAAGAGGTATTGGAGAAATCCCGTACATGACTGTTTTTCCTTCCAGCATCGAGGCGATTTCAATAGCCTTCCCCAATCTCTTAACTATCAACCGCCTATCTTTTTCTTCAGGAAGAATCTCCAACCCGGGGGAAAAAGTGGGGACAGTTATCCCTGAGGCTTTAAGATTTAGTTCACCCAGCCTATTAGCCAGCAAGCCTAATTCCTTCTCAGTCATATTCATAGGCCAAAACTCGAGAGGATACTCGCAGAAATCTACGTAGCCTAATCCCGACTGAGCAATCCTTTTTAAGATTTGGAGTAGTGTGAAGTTGAATGTCCTGCCAGGCCATTCATAACATCTCCAATATGTGCGGGTCATAATCGAAGGCTTCATAGACATTACAATATCCTCCTTTCAATCATTTCCAGCAGGGGATTCTCATCGACTTCAAGAGGAAGCGGAATGATTTCTCTCCGTCTTGCAGACTCATATATCGCCATAATTACTTCAAGCGTTTTACGGCCCTGCTCCCCGCTGCACGGATGCTCAACATCCTTCTCCATGCTTTCTATAAGGGCTTCAACCTGGAGCCTAAACGGATCCGATTCTTGAGTAATGCTACCAGCTTTCCAATCCTTCTCGTTTTTCCCTCTATACTTTAGCGGCGGGTTCCCTCTTTCATCAACCTGAATCACGCCGTTTGACCCATATATCTGTATGGCACAGTAAGGAACTTTTTTCTTCCACCATTTAATCCTGTTAACACGATCCAAATCATTGAAGAGGCTTTCTCGGGAAAAACCGACTTCTCCAGGTTTAGGTCCTCCTGGAGAAATTTGAGAAGTCTCTATGAATGCTCTTAACCCATTTTCAAACTCCACGTACCCGATCGACGCATCCTCAACGTAATGTCCATATCGCTTCCGCTTTTCACGAGCATCAATCTGGCCGAAAACCCAGTTTACTGCTTCATCACTATTAATGAACCTTATTGAATCAATAAGGTGAGTCCCGTCTGAAAGAAGATCTCCTACTGAGGCACCGTGAATCAATTCTGGCTCCCCGATTACTCCAGAGTCTAACAGGTTTTTCGCCTCACTGTAGATTTTTAGAAACCTCCTCATATGTCCAATGACTAGTTTTGCACCCGTCTTTCTACACGCCATTATCATTCTGTCAGCCTCAGCCAAGTTCATTGCCATAGGTTTTTCACAGATTACTCCTCTAACCCCTTTTTCAGCAGCGCTTTCAGTTATCTTGCAATGGAGCGGTGGCCAGGTGCAGACACTTACAATGTCAAGCTTCTCTTTACGAAGCATCTCTTCGTAATCTGTATAAGTGTTTTTAACATTGTAGAGTTTACTGAATTCTTTAAGGCGAAACTGATCTATATCAGAGGCAGCCGTTATTTCTAAACCTAATTCTGCATACGCCTTTGCATGAGCATTCGCTATGCCTCCACACCCAATTACGCCTATTCGATACATGTCCATGATATTCAATAAAGCCTAAGTGTTTGATTTAAGTCTTAAAACAAGAATTAATCTTGAAGGCTTCATAGAGGGATAAGCAGTAAATTAGATAGAATCATTATCAACCCCCCTATTAAAAACGGAAGGTTGATATCAATCGAGCCGAAGTAACCTGCTATGAAAGGACCTATAATGTTCCCCACGGAACTTATGAAAGAAACAATGTTATAGTCTCTTCCCCTAGTTTTATCTCCCGCATATTTTTGAATAAGAAAGTTTCTTAAAGTAAACCATACAGATGCTCCAAAAGGATCATGAAGAAGCCATATGAAGGCAGAGGCTAGAAAACCTTGGGGAACAGTAGCAAGTGCCGTAAACAATCCTTGCATAGTTGTGAACAACATGAGAAAGGACTTGTAGGAGAGCCTCTTAGAACCCTTGATAATTCTGTCATTGTAAAGCATTGGAACACCTAGGCTGAGTCTATGCATAGTCATCAGTATTGAGAGAGCCTCTGGAGAAAGCGAGAATTTCTTTGAGAAGAACAGTGTCATAGTAAAAAGATGGGTGGCCGAGGACCCAGCCAGCAACACTATCCCGGAAACAGACAGTACTTTAAGCTCCCTACTAAACTTTTTCTTAACGTTTCCTTCACCGTTAATTTTCAAAAAATCTTTCTCTCTAACTTTCCTGTTTTCCTTAAAGAAGAATGCAAGTATTAGAAAACCTATTATTTGAAGGATGCTTGAAATCGTGAATGCAACCTTATAACCAAAAATGCTGACGAGTAGACCTGCGGAAATAAGGCCTATTGCCTGAGAGATGAATTCTAACCCTGATATTCTGGAATAAGAAGAGATGAAGCCATGTCGATCCTGCTCGTAAACCATTGGAGTGAAAACAGCACCCCTAACTGCGACAGCAGAGTCAAACATGGTTTTAACAATTGCCATCATGGTAACTGAGCTGAAGAACGGAGTAAGTAAATGTGAGAAGCCTCCGAGTAACAGAGCAGAAGTCATAAAGATTTTTCTACCATAAATGTCGGATTTGGCCCCTAAGAGTATGCTTAGAAAAGCAATAAACAGGGCAGATATTGTGAAGACATATCCAATATCCATGAGAGAGATCGAGAGAGAATCCATGTAAAGAGGAAGCAGGATCTCGTACAGTCCAGAGGAGAAGCCAAAGAACCATGTGGAGACAGTTAATGCGATTAGCCCTGTCCTACTAGCCATGAGCTCATTGGCAAGTGTTTAAGCATCTTATAAGTATTAGTTTCAGATTCCTTAAAGTTTTAAAGCAACCCTTTATTGCAGAGACATATGGACAAGCAAGACAGGCTTGTAAAATATTTTGCTGAGCCAGGCTCAAAAAACACCAGTGATGTAATAAAAGCTGTTGCTGAAAGGATTAAGATGGGTGATGCTGAAAAAGTGGTTGTCGCAAGCACTTCCGGAGGAACTGGTCTAGAGTTTGCTGAGGCTTTGAAAGGCAAGGCTCAGGTGGTGGCAGTTTCACATGAGAAGATGGTTCCTGAACTCAAGGAGAAGATAGTTAAACTTGGAGGAGTTGCCGCTGACGGTACTCACCTGCCGCTACATGGTAAAGGCATGGATGCAGTTAGAGACACCTTCTATACTCTTGGACAAGGATTTAAAGTAGCTGTGGAAGTAATATTGATAGCAGCGGATAAAGGCTTAGTGAAACCCTATGAGGATGTTATAGGAGTTGGAGGAAGTGGAGAAGGAGCTGACACTGCAATCGTGGCGAGAGCAACACCTACGAAAGAAATCTTTAGCAGTGACAAGTCTAAGAGGCTTGAAGTACGAGAGATAATCGCTATGCCACTTAAGAAGAAGTGGTGGGACTGATAGAAAGGCAGATAGGAAGAAATTTTTACAAAACTATCCTAGCTTCAGAGTTTATCCTCTTCCAATATAATCCAAATAAAAAGCCCGGAGAACTAGCTTTCACCTCGTTAATAAAGTTCTTTTCAAGCTCCAATGATTTTTCAAAAGCTTTGTAAGTAAGTCGCTCCAACTCCTTGGAAGAAGCGTTTCCATTCAAAAAGCGGGATCTTGCCTCCTCAGCCTCTTTATGAAGTAAGCCCTCTATTGGCTCGATCTGTTCACGCATCTTTGAGAAGTATTGTTTAAATGAGCCGAGCATTTTTCTACTCAACCTTTCATGAGTCCACCAGATTGAATCAGAATCATAAAAACTGCTAGGAGTAAGTTTAAAATCCGGTAGACCTGCTTCCATGAAAACCGGCTTGTAAACACTTATGCATGGTGTCGACGTAGCTGTAAACCAATGGATTGGCGTTTTTTCGAAGAGCTGACCAATATAGGAGGCTGAGGTTTGGGATGGCCTTGTCAGAATTCCGGCGTGCATGCAGACATCTCTCATAGATCCTTTTGCAGGAATAAATTTTTCACCTAGCCTATGACTTTTCATAATGCTCTTAACTAAGGCAAGATCGATCTCTCCTATTCTCTGTTCAAGACAGCTCTGAGTGTAAGCACGCCTCTCCCTTCCTCTTGCAAAATGCGTGTAAAACCAATCTGAATAACATTTTGCAAAATCAAAATCCTTGTCGTCCCTACACCAACCCCTCACAACAGCATGTTCGACAACGTTTTTTGAAGCTAAGTCCCATTTATTTTTAATGGTTAAAGCGTTAGAAATGCTTCTGACGTTTCTTACTTTCTCCGCAACCCAGTATTTTCCAGCGGTTTCAAGAACCCATGCCTCTCTAGGGTCAGCTATTATGAAGGAATTGTGGTAGTATGTTTTGCTTTTAAACCCGCAATTACCACCCTGTCCGAATTCTTCTAAGTATCTAACTATGAATAGGAGTGCCTCATGCGAGTTTTTACATCTCTCTAACGCTAGTCTCAGCAAATCCATCCCGGTAAGGCCTTTCTCCAACTTCTCCTCTTTGGTGAACACTGCCTCGTTTCCTATGGCCAACCCGAATTCATTAACACCCATTTCAGCACCCCACATCCAAACTGGTCTTGAAATCATTACAGAATATGTCCTCTTAACCTGTGGTACCTTGATGTAAGTGCAGTTAACAAACTCCTCATCGTGCTCCATCGCAGGATAAAATTCCAAAGCCTGAGGCTCGTTTGGCTCTCTGTCACTGTTCTTCGCGAAAATTGTCACGCCTTCTTTAGTCGAGTTTCCTAATGCTACTAAGGTATCGCACATGTCTTAATTATACAGCTAAGAAAAAATAAGCTTTTCCGAAAAGTTTGTTCATAAGCCATAGAAACGGTTCGTTTATTCCATTTTCACTAACAGGTTATTTTAGATCCTTCTAAAATTGAGGAAGGAAAATCAAATATGGACTATTAAAGATGCTGTGAAGCTGGCTAGAGGTATTACTGATAGGGAGACCCTGGAGAAAAAAATCTGAGGGGGAAGATTTGGTTAGTCTTAAATGGGTTTTTCGTTGATTATAAGCCGTTAAGCTTCATAGCTGCTCCCAGATTTGCCGAGTAGCAATTCGAGCTCAGTGATATGCTCTTGCTCATCCATTATAATGTGTCTTACTTCATGTTCAAGCAGGAAGTCGTAGTATCCCTTTCCTCTTTCCTTAACAACTGCCTCATATATCCTTCTGTAGGTATCCACAGCGTCCTTCTCGTCCTTTAAATTCTGCTCAAGTATCTCTTTAACGGTTCTAGCCGGATGAGTTTCAGCAATCTTCATACTCGGAGTTCCCCCGAGCATACCTATTAGAGACCTGAATTTCTCCTGATGAGTCTTCTCGTCGTTTGCGATCTCCTTAAGCCTTTCGACCAAGGGCTCGGCGTTTTCGCCGTCTATTAACTCGGCATGACTTAGATATTGTACATATGCAGCGTGTTCAAGCTCAAGCGCGTGGTTTAGCATTTTTAAAAGCTCTTCCTTGGACATTTTAACATCCTGACTAATAAAATGGAATTCTTTTATAAACATTTTCCGAAAATCCTTATAAACCAAGCCTAGCCATAACTGGATAATTGTCCAACCTTAGGGTAACAGAGAAGTCCGCCGGCTTCATAGTTTTCACGAAAGAAAATGACGAAGCGAGATATCTTTTTCTCAAAGTCGGCGGGAAGCTTGACTTTCCTAAGGGGAACATAGAGGAGGATGAAGATGAGCTTTCAGCAGCTTTAAGAGAATTAAAGGAGGAAAGTGGGATAGTTAAGATTAAGATAATCCCGCATTTCAGAAGAGTCTTGAACTATTACTATAGGAGGGGAGATGGGGCTCTTGTCAGTAAAACGCTAATCTTATTCCTAGGAGAGGCCTTGGAGAAGAAAGTTTCAACTTCTTGGGAGCATGAAGGTTTCGAATGGCTTAGCTTCGAAGAAGCTGTTGAAAGAATCAAATACCATGGTTATAGAAAGATTTTGGAGGAGGCTGAGGAATATAGGGCTAAAACCGCTCAAGAAAGCTTAGGACGATGGATAGACGGTAACACAGGCTTCCAAGCATCTTCAGACAGAGGCAAAAAATAATCTCCCCTTTTCGAATAAAGCCTGCTCCATGTAGCCCATGCTTCTAGCGTATTCAACTATCGAATCATAGCCGTAGTCTATTTCCCTCAAACTGTGAGCATCAGTGCCCAAGGTGATGGGGATCTTCATGGATGCACATGCTTCGAAAACTCTTCTTGTGGGGTATGCTTCGTTAACAGGGTTTCTCAAACCCTTGCTGGAAACCTCGACCGCCATTTTAAGTTCACTCAACTTCTCCAACACGCTTAACTCATTCCTCTTGAAATAATCCGCAGGCTTAAACCCCCAGTTTCTAGCAACATCAAAGTGCGCGACAACGTTGAACAATCCTGTTTCAACAGCTCTTCCAAGCAGCTCAAGATACTTAACGTAAAACTTGTCGAAGCCTTCTTCTTTAACAGCCATTTCAAACGCTTTTCTGAACTTGGTGCAGTCTAAACAGAGTTCTCCTATCCAGTGTACACTCCCCATTAGGAAGTCGAAATCATAGCTTCCCAGTATCTCCTCCAAGATTTTCTCCGAGCCCGGGAAATAGTCTACCTCTAGACCAGTCTTTAACCTTAAAGCTGAAAACTGTTTTCCAACCTCCCTAACCTTCTCCAAGTATTCTCCGAGCTTAGAAGGCTCAATAGAATAATACAGCTTCTCCATGGAGCCTGGTCTTACTGCTAAGTGCTCCGTGAAAGCTATTTCGTCAAAACCTTTCCTAACAGCCTCTTGCGCGTAATCCTTGACTGTCGCCTTGCCGTCGCTGTAAGTACTGTGAATATGGTAGTTCACTTTAACCATTTTTTCACAGGCATGCTTCGACTCTTCCAAGATTATTTAACGTTTTTCCTTAGAGTTACCGCCACTATTCAGAGTCATGCTTTGTTAATAATGTTTTTTTCGAGCAATATTTATAAACCTATTCTTTTAATCGCTTGCAGTGGCGGTAGCAGGGGGAGCTGGGGAAACCGGCTGAGAGGATCCCTGATGGGGATCGACCCCTTGAACCTGACCCGGGCAATACCGGCGTAGGGAATGCTACCTGATGCTCCTTCTTCTACCGCCCTATCTAGAAAGGAGGTGAAAAACATGAGAATAGGTTGGAGAGTAACAGCGGTAATAGTGGTTGCAGCGTCTGCAGTAGTAGCTTCAATACTATACCTCTACCTGAGTCAGCCTAAGCTTGAGGACACGCTGGTTATCTATGGTCCGAGAGGCATAACCGGTCTTGCAACAGCCCTCATAAACGCTTTTAAAAACAAGTATCCGGGTGTGAACGTTACCTTCATAAGCTACGGCATGGGTTCGATAGAGATAGCTAACAAGCTGATACTGGAGAAGGAGTCTCCTGCGGCTGACGTGATAATGGGGCTTCCAGAATTCTATGCGAAGGTTGTGGTGGACGCAGGGGTGCTTGAACCATATAGGCCTCAAACTATTTCACTGATACCTAGTGAAGAGGTCTGGGATCCTTCCGGCACAGTTCTCCCCATGGATAAGGGTTTTGTAGTCATAACCTACAACAGCACGATAATCTCTAGACTAGGTCTCCCCCCGCCTGAAAGACTTGACGACCTGCTTAAACCCGAGTACAGAGGCCTAGTGTTCTACCAGGACCCTACTTCAAGTGGAACCGGGTTATCATTCCTAGTATGGGTGCTTTCCGTTAAAGGTGTTGACGAAGGCTTCAACTTCCTGAAGCAGCTTGAACAGAACGTTAAAACGCATCCCTCAGGCTGGACCACATCCATAATAGCTTTGAAAAGCGGGGAGGTTGCAATAGGATCAATGTTCAACACTGATGTGGGTTATGAGGAGACGCCTAACCTTACGAGCAGGGTTGTCGAAGGCTTCGTGTACAGGGAGGGCATAGCTCTGGTTAAGAATGCAAGGCATCCTGAGGTAGCTAAGAAGTTTATAGAGTTTGCCTTAAGCACTGAAGCACAGAACCTTGTTGCACCCGAAGGCTACATGTATCCTGTTAACCCAATGGCATCTGTAGAGTTCTTCAGCTACGCGCCAATACCTCTTAACAAGGTAACTTTTAATAATGAACTTGCTGGAAACGTTGAACAGTGGCTTGAAAGGTGGAGGAGAGAGATAAAAACAGGATGAGCAGCGTTAAAAAGCTTCTGGTCTTCACACCTTTTCTTTGTTTCCTAGTGTTCTTCTACATGTTGCCTCTGGCCTTTTTAATCGGCAACACTAGTTTAACAGATTTCTTAAGCATTCTAGGCGACGAGTATATTCTTAGGCTACTGTACGGTACGCTGGGTCAGGCTCTCCTCTCCATGCTGTTAACTCTGCTTCTAGCGCTTCCAGTAGCCTTCTTCTTCGCAAGATACTCGTTCAAAGGTAAGAGAATCCTCGAATATGTTTTACTAACGGTTTTTTTCATACCTGCCTTCACGATAGCTGAGGGCCTTATAGTGCTCCTAGGTGATAACGGTATTATCAATGTGTTCCTCTCCTCCCTGCTAGGAACAGGGGAGCCAGTTATCAAGATACTTTACTCGATGTGGGCAGTTGTGCTTGCACACGTAATATACTATGTTCCCCTCGCAACCCTTATTCTTGAACAAGGATTCTCCTCCGTTGACCAAGATCTTGTAGACGCTGCCAGGGTTTTCTCAGGATCAAGCCTAAGAACTTTTAAAGCAGCATACTTAAACACCCTAACACCTTATTTTGTTGCAGCTTCGCTCCTCGTATTCGCCTTCTCCTTCATAACCTACTCGACCCCAATACTCGTAGGAGGAAAATTTACAACTCTCGAGGTTGAGATATATGCCACTAAATTCAGACCCATATCCTCGTCGATAGCCCTCATGCAACTATCGTTAACATTCTTAATCTCGATTATGATAATTCTATTCAGAGAAAAGCTCTTCGCAAAGCCTTCTGCCGGCTACCCTGCTGAGGAACCTGTTTCCAGGCTTTTCTCAAAGCCTTCAGGAGTACTCTTAGTTGTTTACGTCGCCTTAATCTATGTTTTCGAATTAGCCCCTATGGCAATACCTGTTGTCAAGCCTTTTCTGGAGGCAGGCTACGGCTCGCTCAACGTTTTCAAGGATCTTTACAGCTTCAAATTCGGCTTCGGCCTCAGCTTCAACGATATCTTTCTACAAAGCCTAGCGATAGCGATTGTTACCTCAACAGTCTCAGTCTTCCTCTCCATCGTGATAGTTTGGTCCTCCAAGATTCTAGGGGGGCTCTTTGAAAAAACTATGAGCATTCTTATGGTGCTTCCCCTAACAATATCACGCTCATCCCTTGCCCTTGCAATGCTTCTTTCCTATGGTTTCGGCATCACAAGGCTTTATGGAAGCTGGGTTCTGATGGTTCTAGGCCAGTCGGCAGTAATAATTCCCCTCGCGGTTAGAGTTATTGAAGCCTCTTGGAGCAGGGTGGTTGAAGAATACCGTGAGGCTGCTAACGTGCATGGTGCGTCAGTCTTCTTCAGGTTGATCAGGGTTGAAATCCCCCTAGTATTACCAACCTTACTAGCATCTTTCCTAATGGCGTTCTCCTCCTCTTTAAGCGACTTCACCTTCTCAACCTTCTTCAGCACACTCAACCTGATGACGCTCCCGGTGGCAGTTAACATTCTAATAGACTCCAGAAGGCTTAGCTTAGCATTGGCTTTAACCTCGCTCATCACCATGCTCGTAATCATTGTTGAAACCCTTGGTTCACAGCTCTCCAGAGAAAGATTGAGAGTGATATAGATGGAGCTTGAAGTTAAGGATCTCAGGAAAAGGTTCGGAGAATTCGAAGCGTTGAAAGGCGTTAGTTTTAAAACTCCGTCTCGAAAAACCTTGGTCCTCCTAGGGCCGAGCGGATGCGGTAAGACAACCACGCTCAGAATAATTGCAGGCCTCTTGAAGCCTGATGGAGGAAAGATTCTTTTCGACGGGGAGGATGTGACTCAGCTGTCTCCGAGAGAGAGAAACGTGGGAATGGTTTTTCAAAGCCCAGCTTTGTTTCCAAACCTAACCGTGTGGGAGAACATTGCATTCCCTTTGGAAGCTAGGAATAGGAGCTTGGAAGAAACAGACAGAAGAGTAAAAGAAGTCGTGAAACTGGTGGAGCTTACTGGGCTTGAGAAAAGGCGTCCGCACGAGTTGAGCAGGGGGCAGCAGCAACGAGTAGCAATAGGAAGGGCAATAGCTTCAGAAGTCAACCTCCTGCTTCTAGATGAGCCTCTAACTGCTCTGGACACCAGTCTCAGAACGGAGATATCTGAAGTCATAAGAAACGTTCAGAGGAACCTAGGTCTTACAATGATCTACGTGACGCATAACCAGGTTGAAGCGTTCACCATGGGTGATTTCATAGCCACAATGTTCGAAGGCGTGATAGATTCCTACGCAGATGCTCAGACGATGTATTCAAAGCCTCCTACAGAAAAAACTGCGAGATTTCTAGGATTCATTAACAAGCTTGAGGCGAAAGCCGAACACATAGATTCAGAAACGATCATGCTTTCTTCCCTATGGGGGGAGTTCAGGTTGAATTGGCACAATCCTAAGTTGAGTGGAAAAGTAATTGTTCTCTTCAGACCTGAAGATGCTTCGATTAGCCTAGATGGAAAAGGTTTGTTAGAGGGTGAGCTTCTAAGCAGTGTTTTCACAGGAAGAAACATAGTTACACGTGTTAAGACAGGTCAAGGCCTGATCGAATGTGCGGGAAACGATTTATCCCAGTACCAAGAAATATCCAAAATGGTGGGAGGAAGAGTCATGGTTAAAATAGATCTCGGCAAGATCTTGATAATGCAGGCCGGCTGACCCTAGTGTACGCTTTACCTCATCTCTCAGAGATTTTAACACTAGAAGCGTTAAATATATTTGCAGAGTTACATCTTAGCTTTATGTTGCAGGAGATAAAAAAAGGAATCAAAAAAGCTAGGAAGAACTCCAATCCATTGGTTATTCAGCTAAAGAAATTACGTTCCAAGAATTCTATGACTATATGACAGGGGAAACTTTTTCAGGAGACACTATTAACCTTAAAGAGGTTTTAGAGAACGAATATCTTCTGATTCATGAGCTGGTTGAGATAAATGAGCTGAAGAAAAGTGGTATTAGAATTAACAGGCGCGTAATTGTAGACTTACCGAAGACCATAGTCTACGATGCGCATCTAACAGCAATAGAGACTGAACTCGATTATGCTTTATACAAAAAGGATTATCTCTGGATTAAGGTTCGACTAAGACAGTATAAAGAAAGCGTTCTAGACAACGACCCCAATCTTCCGAGCGGAATCAAGCCGAGGGCTGAAAAAAATGTTTAAAAAGTTTAGCGAGATCCTGAAAAAGATGTAAGGTGTTTTTCCCTCATGGCTGTGAAAAGCAGGCTTATCACTTTTTCGGCTTAACCTCTATGTCGAACCCCCAGTGATATTTGAAGGGAGCCACCTCCCTTATCCTCCTAGAGGACAGGAGTCTTGTCTCACAACCAAGATCCTTGAAAGATTCCTCTATACTAGCATACTTTTCATCAGCACCAACTCCTTTTTCCAAGAAAACATGCAGGTGCACTACTCCACCACTATCTTTAACAGTTTTGCAAGCGACATCAAGATAAAATTCAGAGCTCATAGGAAGATTCATAATTATCCTGTCCCCAATACCTTTCAAATCTCTTTCAGATAATTCTCTAGCATCCCCCAAATACGGTTTAACTCTATCCTCAACCTTGTTCAACCTAATGTTCTCAACTAAATATCGGTATGCACTGGGGTTTATGTCGCAAGAATAGACTTTTACACCCGGGTTCTTTTTCGCAATTATTATGCTGAAGGGCCCTATGCCAGCGAAAAGGTCGCAGATGACCTCCCCAGGTTTAGCCAGCGACGCAACTCTTGCCCTTTCAGCTGAAAGCCTCGGCGTGAAGAAAACTTTTGAAATGTCGAGTTTAAAAACGCATCCATGCTCCCGATATATTGTCTCGGTACCTCCCTCTCCTGCTAAAACCTCATATTCTCCAACCCTGTACTCTCCTGAAAGAGGCTCAGTCTTGTTGAGTACGATTCTTATGTTCTTCATGGATTTGAGAAAAGCTTCACCAATAGCCCTGCGACGGTCCTGAAGCTTTTCAGGAAGCTGGAGGATGCAGACATCGCCAATTATGTCGTAGGACCGCGGTATAAGACTCATCTCCTCGACCGTTAAAATTTTTCTAAGGCTTTCGGATAGGCTTGGTCTTCGGGTGGCTTCCTCAAACTCCTCTAGCACTACCTCCCCCTCAATATTTAGATCCTTTAATTCTTCAGTCGAAACTTCCCTGTTGAGAGGTATAGTTAGAAAACCGTTTTTCCTCTTAATTCGAAGCGTTCTGTCAACAAGGCTCCTAGCCCTAAGCACCCTTAAAGTGTTCTCCCCAGACTGCTCCCTAACTACGATACCTACCTTAACACCCATAGTGGTTTTACCTCTTAAAGTAATGCAGCATTTTATAAGACTTTAATTTCTCAGCGTTTGAATCTATTGTTTTAAATCGGTCTTCATAGAGTATTCTAAAGCTTTAATAAATCTACTGTTAAAGCTCTAAGTGTTGCCGGGACTGTTTGAAATCATATTCGAAATAATCGCACTGCTTTCCATAGGCATAGTTTTAAAGAAGATTCGTGTGCTCAACGAGCAGATTGGGAAGAGGCTTCTCTCATTATCGCTTAACCTACTCCTGCCGATCATAGTTTTCCGTTCCTTCGCAATAGTGAGAATATCTTTAGAGGATTCTCTACTGCCTTTAATCGGGCTTATGATCAATCTTTCACTTCTAGCAGTAGCGTATTTTGTTTCAAAAAGCCTCGACATGAATAATGCTAGGAGAGGCGTCTTTCTGCTTGAATGCAGCACTCTGAACATAGGCATAATAGGCCTGCCATTCATAGACCTGTTTCTCAACACGGAGGGCGTGGCAGTAGCCTCATTACTCGACATAGGTAATTCCCTATACGTCTTCTCCATAGCATTCCTAGTCGCATCTAGGTTTAACCCGTCTAAGCGAGAGGAATCGTTTAAAAAAGGTGTTAAACGGTTCCTAACTCAGCCGTATATTCTTTCAATAATAATCGGCCTAGTTGCAAACATGCTGAAAATAGAGCTGCCTGAACAGGTCGGAATCTTCACAAGCATCGTCTCATTTATCAATATTGTTGCAATACTCATAGCATTAGGCGTGTTCATCAAGCTTCCGGCGAAAAGCCTTATGCGTGAAATACTTGCGTCAACAGTCGTTAAAATCCTGCTGGGAGGGCTAGTTGGCTTAACCTTTGCCAGCCTATTCTGCTTAAAACCGCAAGCATTGAGAGCCACGCTGATTGTAGCGTCTCTTCCCCCTGCCTTCATGACTTTGATACATGCTAGCACTGAGAACCTAGATCTAGAATTCGCCACAGTCCTGCTTGGCTCAATGCTTGCCATCGGAATCCCGGTGATAGTGTTCTACGGTCTACTTTTCTCGGTTTAGAACTTCGCCCATGGTTGCAGGCGGGGCGAGAAACACTTATCCTCCTTTCCCAGTAAAGGGTATATGGAGAGGCAACAAGGGATTTAAGTGTAACGCTTGCTAAAAAGCCTGTCTCACGCTGAACCATAAAGGTTTTAAACAGTAGTCTTTCGGATGGGGCAGAGCTTGTCAGCCGCCAAGTTGGAGAAAACAAGCCTGTTTAGGAAAACAGGCCGGAAGATTATTTTTTGGCTAGACAGGCTCTCCGAAAAAAGAGGAGTAGCATATTTAATTTATCTCGCTTCAATCATCTTTTTCTTCGGAATAATTCTCATCCCATCCCTGCTGGGGATCCTGCTTAAAATTGAAACTGTTCAAGAAGTTTTGTCAAACCCTGAGATGCTTGAAAAATCAGCTTCAGCAGTATTCTCATCAATCATCATGGCTACGATAGTTTCTGCGGCAGATGTAGCCGCCGGGTTGCCACTTGCCTGGATCATCGTTAGGAGAAGAAGCCGTTGGATGATGTTAGTGGATTCTCTTTCAGATCTTCCGATGATAATACCGACAGTGATACTCGGGTACTCGACACTCCTACTCTGGTGTGAGGATGCTCCTTTCGCGATAATTGGTTTCCCAAGCCTTTCACCAGGGTTCCTCACTGTTTTCCTTCTCCACTTCTCTTTCTCCTACCCTGTGGTTGTAAGAGTTCTCGTAGGTAAGCTGATGGAAATCGATTCTACTTATGAGATCGCTGCCAGAACGCTTGGAGCATCCCCATTAACCGCCACTAGAACAATAAGCCTGCCCATGCTTAAATCAGGCATCATTGCATCCTTAATCCTATCGTTCGCAAGATCTCTTTCTGAGACGGGTGCAACGCTAATGGTTGCAGGAAGCTTTGAAAACGGGCCTGTCTTCATAAAAAGATCCATAGATAGCGGACTGGTTTCCCCAATGGTTTTCGTAAGCCTTATGCTAATATTTTTCTCAATACTGATACTCTTAGGACTAAGGGTGCTCGGCTTCAAGTTGAGAATACCCTTCAGAAAAGCCTACAGGATCGAGACTTTTTTAAGCAGGAAGCCGGTTACCTATGCCAGAGATTTCTCTACGTTAATCGTCTTCGGGCTTCTAGTCCTTCTTCCAGCATCCTACATGGTTATTGCGAGACTGCCCCTAATGCTGGAGTCAAGCATGGTTGGAGAGATGCTTCTAGGCGGCATATGGTCATCATACTGGGTCAGCGTCTGGGACTCGTATCTCATAGGTTTTCTAACAACCTTGATCAACATTCTGTTCAGCTTACCCATGGCTATAGTAATCGCTAGAAACAGGCTGGGGAAAAGCCTTTCAAAGGTTTTAGACGCGTTAAGCAACACCTCTATAATAATGCCTTCCGTAGCTCTCGGTGTATCCATAGGATTATTCTGGGGAGCCTCTGGAATACCGGACTTCCTCCTAGTGCTTCTAGCACATCTTTGCATAACATATCCCTACATGGTTGCGACAATGGTTTCAGCTCTCGAAGACCTGCCGGTGGAGCTTGAGGAAGCTGGAAGGACTCTTGGGGGCACGCCTTTCACAGTCTTCAGGACAATAGTGCTTCCAGTGGCAAAGTATTCTTTCCTATCTGGGGCAATCTTAACCTTCACCAGAAGTGTAAACGAGACAGGTGCTACACTGGCTGTTTCAAAAACCTTTAAAACAGTCTCAGTCTTGCTTGTCGAATGGGTTAAATCCCCCGGCATGAGGGCTGAATCAAGCGTGGGCACGTTAATGCTAATGTTCTTCTCAATAATCTTCCTTGTGATTTTCCGATACTTCTACTCCAAGGGAGGCGGCACAGTTGCCTAGAGTTGTTTTAGAAAAGGTTTCGAAAAAGTTTGAAAGGGTGGCGGCACTGGAGAACATAAGCCTGACTTTTGAAGATGGAGATTACAGTTGCATTCTAGGCCCAACTGGAAGCGGCAAGACAACTCTTCTTAAAGTCATAGCTGGCCTCGTGGAACCGGATTCTGGAGATGTGTATATAGATGACAAGCGTGTTACTGAAGCCCCGCCTGAAAAGAGGGGCGCAGTCTACATGCATCAACAGTATGCTCTGTTTCCGCATCTGACTGTAAGCCAGAACATATCTTTCGGCCTTACTTCCAGAGGCCTAGATAAAGACACTATTAAGAAGAAGGTTTCAGACGCTCTTGAAATAGTTAAGCTTAGTGAGTGGGGTGACGCTTATCCGAGAGAACTGAGCGGAGGAATGCAGCAGAGGGTTGCATTAGCTAGGTGCCTAGCCACGGGAGTACGGCTCCTTCTGCTGGATGAGCCCTTAGGTGCGCTTGACGCTAGGCTTAGGCTGGAGGTCAGGGGTGAGCTGGCGAGGATAGCTAAGGAGCTTAATCTGACTGTGATTCACGTCACGCATGATCAGGCTGAAGCCATGTCTCTTGCAGACAGGCTGATCCTCCTTAAGGATGGAAGAGTTGTTCAGACTGGTTCTCCTGAAGAAGTCTATTTTAACCCGAATAGCGTTTTCTCAGCATACTTCGTCGGTGAAAGCGTTTTCTTCGAAGGCGTTGTCACGAAGATTGACGGGAGGCTTGTTTCAATAGAGCTTAGAAACGGCATGACTGTTGAAGCATTATCCAGCGACAATTTCAGCCAAGGTGAGCTGGCTGTAGCCGCCGTTAGATGCGAGGACATAATCGTTGGCGAAGGGCCTTTAATGGGTTTACTTAAGGAAGTAAACTTTCTCGGCGGTTTCTCCAAGCTGACTTTCGAGCTTCCCGGAGGCTTGAAAATACCTGTGAACATCCCGCTGTCAAAGTTTATTAAAACAGATTTCAGAATCGGAATGGGTTTTCAACTGGCAATACCAAGAGAGAAGGTTCATGTTTTCAAATACCCGTACATGGGTTTAGCGAAGGAGATCGAGGCTGTTTAGAAATGCCTAGCGTTAGAGTAGAGAAGATTGTGAAGAAGTTCGGCGACTTCACAGCTCTTGAAGATGTTAAGATAAACGTGAATGATGGGGAATATGTTTCTATAATTGGCCCATCAGGATGCGGAAAGACAACCCTACTAAGGATAATCGCAGGCATAATAAGAGACTACGAGGGCCATGTCTATGTTGATGACAAGCTTTTCGACGAGAAGCCGCTGGAAGAGAGGGGAATTGGATACGTTTTTCAAAACATTGCGCTTTTCCCAAACATGAATATCGGTGGAAACGTGTCGTACAGCCCTAGGGCTAAAGGTCTTAACTCAGTCACGATAAGAACAATGACGCTTGAAATGCTTGAACTCATGAAGCTGACGGAACGATATTATGATTATCCTGTAAGGCTGAGCGGAGGAATGCAGCAGAAGACTGCCTTAGCTAGAGCATTGGCTTCAGGAGCTAAACTCTTGCTCCTAGATGAGCCTCTTTCACTACTAGACCTGAAGGTTAGAACTGAGCTGAGGTATGAGCTTAGACGTATTGTTAAAGACCTTGGTTTGACAGCAATCCATGTGACTCATGATCAAGAGGAGGCGATGGCCATCTCGGACAGGATTATAATTATGAGGAGGGCCCACATCGTAGAAGACGGTACTCCCGTAAGTCTTTACCTAAAGCCTAGGAAGATTTTCACTGCTTATTTTCTAGGAGAGTCAAATATTTTAGAGGGAGATGTTACTGAGGCTGATGAAGACTCGTTAACAGTAAACATCGGAAGACTATCGATTAAGGCGAGAAACACCGGTTTCCAAACAGGGGAGAAGGTCATTGTCATGATTAGGCCTGAGCTTGTTGAGCTTGGGGAGGAAGGGTTTGAAGGAAAGGTTTTGAAAAAACTGGTTGAAGGGTTTTTCAACAGGTTTACTCTAGATTTAAACGGTGTCAAAATTATTGTTAAACAGCCGTATTCAACGGTTTCAAACATAGGCGAGGGTTCCACGGTTAAGGTAAGGCTGCCTAAGGAGCATGTATTAGTTTACAAGTATCCGGAGAGAGGCTTATATAGCGAGATTTCGCTTTACCAGTGTTAGAATTGGCGTCAAAGGATTTAGGAGAGTGGCTTAAGGATAGGAAGAAGCTGAAATCCTACGAGATGCTGGTTTCTCACGCGGACAAGGTTTTTCAGGTTGTCGATGAGCTTTTAAACCTCGTGAGAGCATCAATGAACGCTCAAAGCTCTAAGGCAGACGCCATATACGCGAGACAGGAGCAGATGGAGAGAGATGCCGACTTCTTAAGAAGAAAGGTGATGGATGAGATTGCTAGAAGCGAGCTTCCACCGGATATGAAGAAGTATTTCATGGAGCTTTCCAGAGAGGTTGATATGGTTGCAGACTATGCTCACGGAGCGGGCAGAATACTGGCATTTCTGCCCCTAAGCAGCCTTGGGCAGGATATTAAGGATAAGATAGAACAGATGTGCGTGAAGACTAGGGAGTGTGCTTTAGACCTTAGAGACGCCTTATCGGCAATACTTTCAAGAGAGTATAGGAGGGCGGTTAACTTAAGCGATAAGGTTGAGGATGATGAAAAGGAGGTTGACAGGCTTTACGTGGAGGCTAGGGGGCTTCTCTTAAGCGACAAGTACTCCACAATGGATCCCAGGATGGTCATATTTCTCTCAGAGTTTTTCGAGGCGATTGAAGAAACCTCTGACAGATGCGAGGACTCCATAGATTACTTCAGGGTTCTACTGGTTGAGCTAACTAAGCCAAGGTGACATATCAAATCTTAATCTTTTTCACAACTCCCAGCCCTCTTGTTCTTCCTTCTCTAAAAATGAAAGTGTCTCCAACCCTTATGTATTCAGGCCTTTTTATGAATTCAAACTCAACAAGATCAGTGTCCCCTGTTCTAAGCGCCTCCTTCCTCATCCTAACTATTCTCGCAGCCTGCTTAACGGTCCTAGTCTGTATCACCGGCTCATACCCCACCATTATGGTTGTAGGATGATGAAGTATCCTGACCTCAGCAGTAAACCTTCTGACAGCATACGTCTTAGCCCCAGCATCCAGAAGAACCATCCCGCTCCTAACCTCATCGTAATCCACGTTTGTTATGGCTAGCGCAGCTATCTGGCCTGCACTAGCCTTCTCGACATGAACCCTGTTAACGTGAATCGACTTAACCCTGACTGTTCTGAACGAGCCGTCGTCGAAAGGCCCTAGGAGAAGCATCTCATCCCTCTTAACAACCCCCTGCTCCACCAGCCCACCAACAACAAGGCCGACACCCTCAACGTAAAACTTCTCGTCGATGAAGCAGAGCGTCTCCATACTCGTCTTCTCAGACCAGTCTGTCTTAGGAGGCAGAGCGTTCAGAAAAGCCTTAAGCTCAGGCAGACCCTGCCCAGTAGTGTTTGAAACAAGGAAGATTGGGCAGACCCTGAGGTGAGGCATTATCCTTGCAGCCAGGGAAGCGTCACCCCTGCCCCTTATGGTGAAGGGAATCTTGTTAACACCGGGAAGCTTGAGAATCGCCTCCACATCGCTGACAGTCTTCAGCAAAACTTCTTCAGGAGTCATGTCGACCTTGGTCACCGTCATGAAAACAGGTATTTTAAGCGCAACCGTCAGCCCAAGATGCTCCCTGAAAGTCCCGATGGGGCCAGCATTACCTCCCACAACTATGCAAACGTAGTCAGGCAGGTTCCCCAATACTCCTCTTATCGTAGTCTTCAAATACCTTTCATGCCCCGCGAGATCAATCAGGGAAACTATTTTAGAACCGTTCAGAAAAATCTTAGACTCGTCGTAGGAGCCTAAGCCGTCGTTAATAGACTCCCCCCTCGAGTCGAAGCCAAGCAGGTGGATTGCAACCGAGGATGATCTCCTAAGCCGGATCTCGTGAAGATATCTTGCAACCATGCTCATCGCAGCCCCGTTCCCATCGTCCAGCCTACCTGATACGAGAACCCCTTTCAACGTGGATTTACCGGAGTCAACGTTTCCCAGCAGGGCTACTGAAACCTGGACAGGTGGAAAATCAACAGTCCTCCTAACTAGGATTTCTAAAACCTTCCCCCTCCTACCCTTCTCAACCCGGGTCACCATGTATGAGGCACCTATCATCCCAGTTATCTTGTCAAGAGCCCTTAGAGACTCCTCAGCCTCCTCATCCGTGAGGCCAATGGTCTCACCGTCGTCGCTCACACCCAGCTCGTAGAACGCCTCCCCCCTACCCTCGTTAAGCCTGTAGTTCAACTGGGTTGCAAGCTGCTGCAGCCTCTTCTCATCGCTAGCAGCCACTAGAAGCTTATACTCTACGTTACCCTCCTCCTTCTCCTTCTCCAACCGTCTTGAGGAAAAACAGGGATGTTGATTAACTTTAACACTAGCCTAAGGACAGTAATTAAACTGTTAAAAAATGTCAGGCTTTTTAAGCTGGAGGAGGCGGAGGAGGCGGAGCCTTAACTCTTCTCATAAACAGAATTATTATGACAGCCTCAACAGCCATCGCTACTGCAACAACAGCTAGGAAAACTGTCCCTGAGCCGAAGAAGCCCACTATACCCCCAGCCGCGGTCGTTGTTGCCGGAGGATAGGTTGCGGAGTAAACCGGCTTAGGAATAGAGCGATAGAGGTACCACCACCG